>Ga0209782_1000179_pt1 | contig 24901 bp, 16 predicted proteins | sample WorMetmaBAHAMAS1_FD_187390 | JGI IMG/M metagenome (GOLD analysis project Ga0209782, IMG submission 187390) | Marine gutless worms symbiont microbial communities from Max Planck institute for Marine Microbiology, Germany - Inanidrilus... | ecosystem: Host-associated > Annelida > Digestive system...
TTTGTCCTTTTATTTGTGACTAAAAATGTAGAATTTGCAACTTTCACGCAAACTGTTATGATTAGAACCGTATTACTCATAACCGGAAGTTTACAAAATATCGAGTAAAGCTGGATCTGGGATAAATGTCTTTATTTACTGACGGGCCCTATGGTAGCCTGATACTTTCTGGACAACGGTATCCTAGCCATAATTATTTCAGTCATGGTGGTAAGTACTAGATTAAGACAATGTTGGTATCACATGCAGGCTCAAAACACACCTGATCATCGTCCTCGTCTTTCAGTCGTCCAACTTCGTACAAACGACACAGGCTCTCGTCCGAGTACGCGTCCTGTGTTCGCTGGTTCTGTAATCAGTGAACAAAACATTCAAATATTTGCTTAATTTCATTTTACGTCACATCCGTCACTCTTCGCATTGCATCCTAACACAATGTGAGACGAGTATGCAATAATTTCTAAACAGAAATAATCAAGTAAATAGATGCATTACAAATCCTAACAAAATCTGAGACGGTTATCACGGCACAATAATAAAAACAATGCCACAAATTACGCATTAATCTTTCCATGTTATAAACTCTGTTGATGGACAGCAACAGAATTCCTCACATACTCCTCCAGGGATGCAGTACCATAGTTCATTAAGCTTTCCATACCACAAATAGCTGGTATCACGGAAATAATCAGAGTATTATGACATCATGGTAGCATTTATTTTTATTTGTCAAGTGATAGGTATGATTAACTAGAATACCTAGCGGTATAGAGTCGCTCCTCTTAACACATGGTCCAAAGTTTGACCGTGAATCCTTATATGAGCCTATTAAATTGGAAACTTTTTCACTACCTGCACGCCTTTGAAAATGGCATCTAGCAAATTTAGATTCGAGAAAAGACGCTAAAATTAACCACAACAGTGTGTGCTAATGTCACTGTTTTAACACTGTATTAGATAAGCTTACTATTAACTATTTAACTAACACATTTCATAAATACCTAAATAACAAAGACAGTGCTGCAAAAAAGTAACACAGCAAACAAGACCGATTCACCTCAATGACGGCCAAGTAGCAGTCGGCACTGTCAGTGCACAGGTCGAAAATGTTGCGTTTCACATCCACAGTTGCTACAGTTCATTGTATACAAATATCAATTACAGTGGTTACATGCAGTGGTTAAAGTGGAAATGTAAGTGATCAAGAACAAAGTCTATGGGCCCCCTTTATTGAGTTGCCGGACTCCAGACTTCTCTTCCCCCTGTACTTGCTACAGGACCCCCGGTCCCATAGAAATGCTAAATTGTATTGTTGAAAAATACGCAACCACCTACCTGCAATTATATTTCTACATCAGAAGCATACACAAGCAACAATAAGATTTAACTAAAATTTCGATAAATCTTACTGACCATGCACAACACATCACAGATGACTTCGTCGTGTTCGGGTGCAGGAACCTGCATCTCCACTGACACAAGCCCTCGCTAAGGCCCGGGAATGTTAGGAATGCTGCACTGCAGAATTTCTGGGCCTGCAAATGGCATTCCCTCTCACTTTAACCTCTGGTTACGTGCAAAAATGAAGGTATTCATCACCAAAGTAAGTCTTCAAACTTTACATTTGTATATCAGTATCTGCTACGCATATATTTCCATACAGTTATATACAATGACAAGACTTTTGTATGCGACTACTACACAAACAACAACTTCAAAAATACCAAGTTTCAACTACTGGTTAAAGAAACATCATCAAGTGATATATCACTATAGTGAAAATAATGCACATATACAACAGCATGCTCACCGATACTGCTGTAGTCAGTGCCGTCAAACGTACGAAAAGAAGAACCATACGGACTTTTCACTTGGTTGTCATCGAGTGCGTCATCTTCGTCTTGGTGAATTGCTAACAGAAACAGAAATGCCATCAGGCATATTGCCAGTGACATCAAAAACTCAAATTTAAATGCCACAAAACTGCTAGGTACGTGTATCTATCTGTGTAACGACACATATAACAGTGATGTCTCTTCCTTCGGTATCAGTTTGTGGATGTGTAAGGGATGAGGTATTGTCGTTGCAGTTAACTTAAGTCAGCTTGGACCAGAATGTCATTATCAAATGAACGTCAGCTGACAGCTTGTTGCCAGTGCTGTTGGTGTTTAACGTCCCTTTTCAGAACAAATATAAGGCTATATCAGGGACGAAAGGTCAGGGGTGAAGAGCTATCCCTACCCAGTATAGGAAAGCCAGCGATATATTAACCTCAACCCTGGCCGCCTTTTTATTCAGCAGCCACCCAAAAAGGGAAGGGATCGAGAGGCTCATTTAAATTATTACACCAGTGCCGATAACACGGAAAGACAACTTCACACCACAAGACAAAAATAAATCAAATACAACACAAATAAGCATGGATCCTTAACTAAAAATACCATATAACACAAAATCAACACAAATAAAACTAAAGCCATGTTTAGTCGCCTCCAATGACACCCGGGCGTGAAAACGGAGTGGGACTATTCTGGTAGAATGGGAAGGGATGAAAAGCAGGTAGATAGATGAAGCATGAATAAGAAAGGGAAAAAAGGAAAAGATAATAAAGGATAGAGAAGAAGGTGGGGAAGTGATGAGAGTCAGCTGACAGCTTGCTGCCAATGATTCATGATGTTATTACTGTTATCGCAGAGCTCATCAATCCATTTGGCAACGTCGTCAAATGCTACAGCCAATGTGGCACATAATATGCCAATAATAGAACAATCTTCAGCATATGTAACAGAAACACGTCAGAACTCACTGCCGTAGATGACATTTCCAGCACGGTTGAAATGAATCTGGCACTGGTCGAGTGACGGCACTGTACGAAGCAAATGAAACGTACGTAAATCCCACTGAATATGTCAGTTAAGTAAAACATCAGAGTTGATAAAGATCACAAATAAAATTAAATACAGCAACAACAGCAGCATTTTGAGATTACCTGCATCAATCCTAGAGCAGAAAGACACTGCTGGCTTCAGATTAAAATTATATGAACAAACTATAAAGGAAGGAAACTACTTGTAATAAACCAACTTCTCACACTTCTTACAACAAGAAACTACTACTGTCAGCACTCGACATATTCCTGTCAACTTTTTAACCAAGTTTATTACAATTCCAAAGAAAACGATCACAGTCACATTTAAAATTAGTTGATTCCGCACATAAGGATACAACTTCAGAATTGATGATAATTTCAAGCCCGTTGGGATGAAAGACGCCGCTGATGCTGGGGTTGAATTTGTCAAACTTGTGGATGGAACGGCAGCTGTCGACGTCCCACAGAATACCGTCATTCAGCACGAGGTCGTCCGTCATGTTGAACGTTGCACGATTACGCGTGTAGTTATTGGCGCGTTCAGTATCATGCAAACGAGCAAGCGTCTGGCCAGTTGCAATGTCGTAGATCTGACAAACATGTTAACACAGCTACAGCTGCTGGCACTGACAAGACAACAAAATAACGGCTTTATTACTGCTAGCAAAAGTTAGATGTGTCCCGAATTCATGCGTTAAATCAGTTTAACCAAGATCAGTAATATTTTCTGCTTGTTTAATTCACACAGGATAAATAGTTGACATGATTTGATGAATTGAATGATTGACCATCATCATTTGGTCAAGCCAGTACAAAGCAAAATGGCCAAATCATGGTCCTCAAGTCACCACTTTCAGTTTTGTAAGTTCTCTAGATGTGACTGAAATAGACAAAGAAATACTGAGGTTCTTCGTGACAATCTCGGACAACAAATGTACGTTGCTTTCGTTTGTACAACAAAGCAAGTCATAGTCCATATAACGAAACATGTTTATAAGTTGTGATGTCATATCAGAAGACCAGAATGTCATGTAAAATTATCTGGTAATTTCTTATCAAAAAAGCAGCTATTAAAATGCAATGTATTAGCATACGTGTGCAACGCCATCCTTCGTGCCAATAATTCTGTCTTGTACATTCTTGCTGAACTCAACAAAGTCATCTTCTGAAAGGTCATGTCTGCATCAAATCAAAACAGCAGCAGTTCTCCATATACTATCATTCAAAATCACAATTACTTGAAAAAAGTCCTTTACAGCCACGGTTCTTCAACTTTTTTTACTTAAATTTGCTAGTCACATTTAGTCACAAACTGGTTAACGTAGAAGTGTTCAGAACATCATAAAAATATCACATTCTCAAAAATACTGATAGAATTTTGAAATTTAATAACAAAAAATACGAACAACAAATGAAAGGAATATGACACACTCACATACTAATATAAAGCTGCAAAAAAATTAGTAATCTTAAGAGAGTATAAATAACATTTTGTAGCTATGTTATAATACACAGAGTCTCAAAAAAACTTGCACCCCTAAGGCGGGTCGGCATAAATTCTGTTATTTTCCAAATACAAAAAAACATCCGCAATATATGTTTTGTAGGGAATTTCATTCTGAATAAAAGCTGTGAGTTTTATTATGATGACATCACTATGACGTCATTTATAGGGAAAAAATAAGGCGACGTCGCCACCGAATGCACTTCGTAATGAACAGCATGCGGTTATTCGGTGCCTAGTAGCCATGGAAACCTTGCAGCTGGTACTCGACCCGTACTAAACTTTTCGAGCTCAATCGATCCTCAACTGAATGGCGGTGCCTTGTGTGAAAAATCATTATGGCCGAACTTATTTTGATGAATTTATGCTGACCTGCCTTAGGGGTGCAGTTTTTTTGAGACACAGTGTAGTACACTTAATAATGGCAGCATACACTTGTTCAAGGACTCCATCGCCGATCTTCCACAGAGCGGAGAGAGGCGTTCCCCAGGCAGCAGACGACAAAATCAGTTTGCCGTCCTGACAACAAGTAAAACTCACTGAAACAACTCCCTACAACCTGTAGTTTTCAACACACCTGAGTGACTATATTTCAAAAAATTTCACTGTTGCAATCTCACATCTTGCTTTGTTCGTCATTCCAGCAAAGCAGCAAAATATGCTCATACTATGTTACATATATCTGACTACATTATATAATCAAATGTAACAACAAAAGGCCACAAAAACATAAAAAAGCTATTACAGTGTTTTACTGACCATAAAATCAGCTAATATTTTATTCCAATATCTGGCGTCAGAAACGTAAAAATACACTCAGTATTGGTTTAAACGGCCTCCTTTTCTAGAATTACTCCATGTTGGGGTATGTGCAGAACAAAATGTTCAGGATAACTGTAACAGGTTCTTACAGAACGATGTTGCCCAACTGATATTAAGAAAGTGAAGGAGAAGGCAACCATTGGTTCCAATCATCCGAAAAAAATCACCGACTGTTGGTGGCAGAAACAGCTTTATGCAACCTCAGAATGTTAACTTCGGCATGAATTCTTTCTGCTATCACACGACTGGTCAGCGGAAATCTCAAAGGTAATATAGAGAGATATGTATGATCAAGAGACGAAGGCAGACTTACCCGCGACGGCTGACAGTTGGTCATCATTGACATGTGACATGTTGACGACATGTACTCCTCGGCGGTCTGAACGTTGTAGAACTTGAGCTCGCCATTGTACGTTCCAAGTAACAGATACTGCTCATCAACCTACACCGTCACAAAAACAAAATTTTCGACGCACTGCTATTATTTTCAGTTGTTGTCTAGCCAGCTGTCATTGCGAGAAACATTACAGGTTGGACCAGGCCGACGAAAAAAAAATCTATGTAGATAAAGAGAAGTTTCGTACAGGCTACACTTCCTGTCCCAACCAACAGATGCACACAAAAGCACTGAAGCCAGGAAAGATGACTCTCTAAACAGCATAATTCAACAGTCTGCCAACCGACTTTTGAGGCAAATAACGAATGCAAACTTATACCAGATATCAGATGCCACTACCCAAAACACTTTCAAGATGATTTATATTGTGTCTGTGTCACAAGCACTAAAAAGAATTGCAATTAATCAACAAAACAATGTCAGAATAACTGTCAAGTCACAAGACCTGAACATAAACTTTTTGGGGATAATCTCCTCAACTTACTACAGGAATCTATGGAGCAGTCTTTCCAGCCAATTTTGTTTACAACACTGATAAAACAGTCCAACAGAGCAGACTAAGATCGCGTTAAAGTACTATTTACTTCAGTTATCTTCCACTACAACAGTAAAAATACAAAGCATATATGCATGATGATTGTGACACAAAATACATGGCCAGAATAAAATGGGTCCATGTCGGCAACTGTCAAAGTACAGTGTGCAATGTGCATGTTTCACTGCAGAGACACTCGGATAAAGCAGTTACAGCAACAATTATGGCAGCAGTACTAATGTCATCTCTACACAATAAAATCTCACATTTTATCAATTGATGACAATGTTTTTTTTGCATAAAATAAAAAACGTACAAAAACCATTTCCCCAGAAAAGTCTATATATATATTCTATAAAGAAATGTAAGATGCAGCATACTGAGAACGCGCAGCAGGAAAAGCAGTCTTCACCATTGTCTCGGTAACTTTTCACGGGTCTGAAACTATGAAACAAAATATCTCGAATCACAATACTACCAAATAGTACAAAACCAGCAAACACCAGTTCTATGGCCCCTTTTCTAGGCAGCCTGGTAAGCATGCATCGGAAAAGTGAAACCAATCTATATTTTAATACAGCAAAAGATAATTGGGTAACCATGGCAACAGCTGGATGATGTGCAGATCACTGGCACCTCACTCCATGCTGTTAACAGTGTAAGCACCGCCATGCTACTGTGCGATGTAATCGTAACAACCAATCAGAACTGTTCCTATACATTCCTACAACAAGGTATACAAATGTCTACAATCATAAAAAAAAGATATAAGATGCAGCATTCTTTATAGCAGCTCTCAAATGACACAAACACTGTCACACACTCAGGTTTATTTTTTCTGCCAATGTACTAGTCTACTCATAACAAATACTTATAAAACATAATCTTATCAACTTACCGACTGTAGACAAACTTTCGGTCAAACTTCATTCCATCAGGGCCACCAAACCTCGGAAATATCTACACAAAAGTGAAATGCCTCTATATTACTCTTAACTAAAAGCATCAATTACAGCTTTTTAAATGTACAAGAACTGTTGGAAATCTCATATACGTACATTCCCAACAAGAATAATACATTCACACACATCCACAATCACTGAAGTGATTTTGATTTTCCACATCTTACTTTACGCTATTCCATCATAAGTTCTGTTGTATAGCCAGACAAGATCCATCGACATACATTGTACAATATTCACCTAATCAGCAGCATCCTTATGTATCGTCAAAACCATCTTCATCTGCCTTCTTAATCGTCATGCTGAGTGATTCAAAGTCCAACAATACCCAGTGTACAGCATTTCTTCCTCAGTTTCAAGGTTAGGGCACATATCCATTGCACAATATTCTTCATTTAAGTTCTATCTAGATCTGAGGTTCCCACTAGAGTGACCCTCAAGTGGTAACACAGTTAAACGTGTGCCGCAGTTAAAAGGTGCCGAGACACAAACAACAGTAGATGGAATCAATGACAAAACTGCATTACCGATCGTCGGTACAATCTGGAGCTTATTCCCGTTGGCGCAGAGTTTCGTTTCTTAGGCTCGGGACAGCGATGTGGTCTGCATATATAAAACCAGCATACACGTTACTTCAAAACAATTTGCAATATTTTTTTTAAATTAAATTTGCAATATGATTTCTATTTGCAGCATCTGACTTTACTATAATCAGCTTTGTAGGTGATACTGTCACGGATCTGTGAGATAATGACCACAAATAAGATTCCAGTAGCCTAAATATCCATATCGTCCGTGAATAACATACCGGCAACTATCCGCTGAACGTCGCCGAAACAATAACATAGTTCAAAAGATCACGTACTACTGACTGATTCAGTTGAAATCTGCATATTTTACCATACAAAATGTTGGGGGTGAGTTTTTTTCGCCACAAACTGCATTTCTCTTCCTGGGCATTTGTTCAGGCAAGGACTAGCAGCGGGAATCTGGGTATCTGAATAAGCGACAATGTATTGCAATAAGTCTGAAAATCACACTTCACTTGAAAGACCACGAGGATTTCACCATCTCAATGCCGCTGATGTCAGTGCACAAATCAACATTAACTAGCACTTCACACTACACAGACATACTACTCAGTTACATAACATTATAGCATTATTTGAGACGGTCGGACAACATCTACAAGCAGGAAAAAGTGGAGTCGGCACAGAACAAGCATGGCTTCAGTACTAGAAGGAATGTAACCCTAATGGATGCTACACCTCAATAATGAGTAAGGAAGAGGATGCAATAAACATTACTCACGTGAGCAATGAGAATGGTGGACAGGTGACAATTGGGTTGCGGCAGCTGGAGTGCTGATGCTGCAGATACGACGTGACGATGTTACTCAACGACGTGCAGTAATCTTGCTTGACACCCGACGGCCGACGCACTAGTGGAACGCCAGACTGCAGCATCGGCCCAGCACTCAGTGAACCCTCGTACTTCTGATGTACTACACTCTTTGTTGTCGGCAGCTGTTTGAAAATATCAACATTTTAATAAATAATTAGTAATTTGGTAGATTCACTAAAAACTTTGAACTTTCACAATCATCCTGCTAACAGACGTAACCAACTCTAATTTTTCATGACTTTCTCACAGCCAACAATGTTTTAAACAAGTATCGCGCGGCAAAGTGATATGACACCCCACTAATAGCATTCGGATGTGGGCAAAGCTTATCATAGCTGCTCCCGATCGAATGCGTGTAAAATTGCAAAGTGTGCATATTGTCATCTAGCAAACAGGAAAGAAAGAGACAACTGGACAAAGAGACAGATGGACAGGCGGATTGCAGCATCACTAACATCCCCCCTACTGTAGGGCAGGGGCATAATAATCTTCAGATCAAAATACTCAACAAAGCAGTCATCAGATCTATATGCCAGTGCTTACAGCAGGATGGCTGGCTAATGACAGTGATGTAGTTGGCGTCTTCTTGTTGACGGTTAACCGCAGGCTGCCACTGGTCGGGGTCGACGTTGGACACTTTGAGGAAGACGAAGACGGCACTTCGGCAGATGAAACTTCAGCACTGGTGGACGGCTGAGGTGACGTATGCACGGGAACGTTCACGGAGGACGGTGTATTCACCTGCTGCCGCGTCTTAACACACACACAACAAAGATGAGAACAACTGACACAATTTTTCACGGCGGAGAGAATTATAGCTTCCACATATTAATGACTGACATCAATTAATTTAGTATTTTCCCGTGCATGTATTTCGTGTAATTAGAATAATATAAATTTGGCACATTCACAATGGAGAGCCAGAACAAGGGAAGTAATGCCCCTTCCCCGAGAAGTATGTTGGTGGACAAGGAAAAGCAGTGTTATATATTTTTCACGGCTGCAGTCAATACTCTTAAGTTACCTTCGGTGCTTTAACATCATTTGCTGCATGATGAAAAAGACATACAAACTGTACAAGAACCTGGGCATTATCCCCAAAAATTATCTTCTGCAACAACTTGTGGTCCTTAGGTGATCCTGCGCTCTGTAAATGGCTGTAATAGTAATAATAATAATAGTGTGAAAAACTGAGTAGAAACTGGATAACTAAAATTGACCGATAAAACGTTAAACTGTAAGTCAAATTATATGGAAACAGCTATTATCATAGAGATGGTGGTCTTATATTGGCCATTTATGAGACTATTCTAACAAAAACTTCACAGTTTAGAATGGTTTGCAAGGATAACGGTGGCTCAATCACACTACCGAAACATCCAAAATATTTAAAAATGATATTACTTATAAGCACATTGCCATATAATCAATGTACTGACAAGTAATATCACCTTTTGTATTTTTTGGCCATTTATAAGACAGTAATAGAACGCATAGTAAGCAAAGGACTGAGCATGATTTGCAACCATGCATGTCCTCTTACTGTACAAAATGTAGCAGCCCACACAGTCTACTGACCATCAAACCGTGGCTAATGGTTTAACAATTCTGCCACCATGTGTCACACAACTGTTTGGCTATGAACATCACAGCATGAAAATAAACCAGATCACAATGAAAAATTACAAAAATGCCATCTGAAGTTAGTACCTGTTTAGGTGTGGTAAGAGACACTGGGCGCTGAGTAGCCGCGGGATGAAGTGGCGGTGGTGGTGGTGTTGAAGGCCGCAACGGTAAAGATGCTTCTTTCTGTAAAGTGGACGCCGTCTCCATCAAACCTGACAATATGAAAATTCAAGCATTAACTGCGTGATAAATGATCACAAAAAATTAGACAGAAAATAGACCATCACCAGCATGTATTCCGTGTCAAATATTTCTACCGATTAACACTCAAATATTTTCGTGCTTTGAAACATCTTCAGAACTTCTAACACGAATGGTTTGGAGACATGAAACAGCCATGAAACACTGGTACCAATCACTGCTACAAAAAAAAGAATCAAGATGAAAATGATTAATTAGTTAGTTAGTTGGTGTTTAACGTCCATTTTCAGCACAAATATATGGCTATATCCAGGACGAAAGGTCACGAGTGGAGAGCTATCTCTACCCAGTATAGGAAGGCCAGCGATATATTAACCTTAACCCTGGCCGTCTTTTTATTCAGCAGCCACCCAAAAAGGGAAAAAGATCGAGAGGCTCATTTCAATTATTACACCAGTGCCGATAACAGGGAGAAACAACTTCACACAACAAGACAAAAATAAATCTAACTAGAACACAAACAAAGCATGAGCCTTAACTTAAAAAACAGTTAAACATAAAATCAGCACAAATAAACTAAAGCCACGTTTAGTCGCCTCCTACAACATCCGGGCGTGGAAACAGAGTGGGACTATTCTGGAACTGATTAATTAATGTTCATCTTGAAAATGGTCACGCCTGTAACAAAACGGCTATGGTTATCGCATCAAAATTGACATATATCATCTATACTATGTCGCAAATCAATGGCTGAAAAACATCACCTCAAATTTTTCAGTGCGCTAAACACAAATTACAACATACTACAAATACAGGTGTTACAATCAGCAGGTAAACTTACCTTCTTTCATCAGGTGTTCGTGTATCAGTTGCAGCAGCTCCTTCTCATGATAGACAATACGAGTCTGTGCGACTATGTCGGCCTTTAGAAAAACCACAACCGACACTCGTTAACAAAAGTAAGACATTCGTAGTATCAGTTCGTGGTGAAACGACAACAAAAGTAAGCAAATTAATTTTACAGTAATTATTTCAGGACTGTCAGTATCAAAAAGCTGATGTAAAAGTTGACTCAAAATGCAGCAGTGTACACGACGGTCATTGTCAAGTCATGCAGTGCCCACCGTTTCATCAGACAAAGTTTGTGCAATGATTGTATGTATGTGTGCAGTACTGGATCAAAAAGCTCCGTCATATTTTGTCCACGTCACTTGAAAATGAACTGCATGTTCTGTTGTCATCTGCAGCAAGTTCACAAGCCACAATGATATATGGCGGTTTAGCGCTGTGGTAGCGTTATCGTCGCACGAACGAAGTTGCTCAACGTTGAGCCCGGTTAGTACTGGGATGGGTGACCGTCTTTGGGCGGGTATACCACCTTGGTATGTAATCAAGCCAACTATGTCAATTCAGCCTTGCATCCCTCTGGGGTCGCTAAATTGAGTACCAGCCTTAATTGGCTGGGGTAAAGGCGGGAATGTCACCTCTGCCGGGTGGCAGGTAACACTGTGTAATCCCATATGGCACCTTGCGGCGCTTGTAGCACGAACTGCTATACGCTTCTTTACCTTTACCTTTTACATCGCACATTAACCAAGCCAGCTCCTCACTGACGAACACAGCTGGTCTCAACTGTAGCACTAGTGTGCCACGATTCGTTTTTGACTTTGGCACTATATTAGCCCGCATACTTACTTACTTACTTACTCTGTGATCTATCTACTTACTGCTTCTTTAACAACGTTAACAGACATTCAAGCACACGATACCTGAAACACACTGCGACTTCGTAAAATGCTATTTCAATATTTCGCTAAAGAGCAGCACACTCTTTTCGTCGTTGACGATCATAATGCTAACAATAAAAAACATTAATTTATCCATTTAATCAAACTGCTATTGCAGTGCTGACATACCCGCCTGATCCTCTCCAGCGATGGATCAACGGTGGTATGCGGAGGCTTTCCAGAAACCAACTCTATCAATTCCGTCGCATACTTGCAGAATTTGATGTGCTCCTGGCGTTTGTCCTGCAGCACTGGCTCCCACATCAGCTCTGTAGTACAAATATGACTCAGCTGTACGCTATGCAACAGCTATGAACGGTATGAAAAAAAGCAAAGCTTGACTCATAATAATAATATCAAGTACCACCATAATAACATAATAGCATCAAACTTGCAATAAGCAAGATCATGCATGTTGCAGTTTTGGCTGTCAGCCTGTAAATACGCTGCTATAATACAGAAACACTCGGCCAAAGGATGGTAAGATTCGGTGGCTGGTAAATCAACAGAAAATGATTTCACATAGCAGCAATGGCGTGCATTAATTAACAAAGTTACTCTACAGTGGGTTTATTTAGTACTAGGATGGATTACCATATTTGGGGCAAACAAATCACCTCAGTATGAAACCAAGCCACCCAGGTCAACTCAAGACTCCAACACTCAGTTTGACCAGACATGAGTACTGGCTATAGTGCAGTGATGCTCTGTGGCCGGGAAGCAAGGACCAACACGGCTTATTGTGCCCATTCTATGGGGCCATAGCGGTCCCCTCTGTCACACGTTGTCGTTGTTGTGGACATCGATTTTACATTGCCATTCACCAGGTGTCGCTACTGTCGCACGCCGCCTGCGCTATAGCTATAGCTGGCTTCGGCTCATCTTGGTAGTGGTGTCGACAGTAGCGACACCTTGTGAATGGCAATGTAAAATTAGAACAGGCGGCGTGCGGCGGCTCGCAGTGGCGAATGGGCCCAACATTTTTCAAATGCTTCTTGTTCTATATGCGGATAAATGTGTGAGTGGCAGGCAAAACAGTGTGACCTCTCAATAACACATGCCATGCCTCAGTGCCTTACAGATAAATCCTTTATAATGTGATGTACAGATGTTTATAGTTATAAACTTGTGGTGTAGGGTTTCATCTTTAGCTAACAATATTATATCTCAGAATGTCAACACGAATCAGTCTCAACGCAAACAGAAAAAAAATAAAAAAGGGAAATTGTAGACATCAGACTTTGTCCTCAGTGCTGACTACTAGTGAGTAACTTTGAGAACATTATCTGTCTGCATTATCCATGCCTGGATAATGTGTACGAACATCACATTTTCCGCAAAACTAGTACATGACGTATCGTAATACTGCCACAGGAGGACCAAGCCACAGCCAGAGGTAACATGCAACAAACATTCTATATCGTTTTAGCGTGAGATGTAATATATATATCTTGCGCTTATGCTACGATGTCAGTGTCCGTCTGTCTGTCTGTGACAAAGTGCATTGGCGCATTATAGCTAATTTAGGTTTCAAATTCCGATCGACATTTACCGCGCATTGTGGTCGCGGTGCGTGCCGGGAAGAGGGGAGGGAACATCGCCGGGAAGAGTGGAGGGATCATCTCATGCTATGCTAGCCACTGCTAGGCCCTCTTGTTGAGATAAGCTTGTTGACAGAGAGACATACAGATGTGCAAAATTTCACACCAGTACTAAAGATAAAGTGAAAAAAACATAATGCTTACGTTGTAGCTGAGCACTATTGAACAGTGGAAGTTTGCTGACAATCTGCTTAACAGTGTCACAGCGTGACAGTCCAACCAGCGCCTATATCGGACACACAAAACTGCTGTAATAACTTGCTGATTTGCAGTATATGGCAGCTTCATGCAAACCTTGCTTTCAACATGCAGGACACAATGGGATTCACACCAAGGGAAACTTAAGTTATCTCTTTACAGGAAAACCTTACAAATATTAACAGTACTAGTATTCAGTAGTTGGAGTAGCAGCACTGGTGACTTGGTAATTGTACATGATGTTACATTACATTACATTACATTACATTACATAGAAATTATTTAAAATCGCCTATGGTTAAAAACTGCTAAACGACTGTCTGATGTTGTTAATGACTTTATTACAGATTTCATAGAAATGGCGAATCAGTGCTGTTTTAAGGACATTTTGCACGGGCCAGTGGCATTCCATATGTACTGGTACTATTACTTCTACCACTTCACGTACAAGATGATGATAATATTCAATAACTGGAAACATAAAATGATTGCGATACACCATTCACAGCAATATTAGCTCAAAAGAACAGCACATCGCCAATGCAAGCTCGACAGTTATGAATTTGGTGTGGCTTGGTGGTGAGTCATCACCAATACTATAAAAGTTATAGATGAATTTCGATAAAATTTCTGGCAGATAATAAACATGTCGAGGGCTATGTAGAGTTAGCAATATGATAAAACATTACAGTAGTAAGCATTAAATGTTGCGCTTGACCACATACAGCTAGCAGCAGCAGGCCAATCGTCACTGAGATAAACCAACTAGCTAACATCATTGGCTTCCAGAAAAGGTAGAAATATAGTATGCAAACATGCACAAATTTTGCACCAACTAAAATTATAAGCAGGCTTGCAGAGCTCTCCGAGCACAATTAAGCTACACAAAATATTCACCTTGCACGCCAGAGCACGAATAGCATCGGCTTCGGTGATGGGAATTTTCACCATCATCAACTTGATCAATACCTGTCACATCCACATCGTTCAATGCACCAATGCACACCACTTAGCAAATACAAAGGAACCAGAACATACTGACGTAACCGCACCATAAACCGTACACCAGGGAGTCTATTAGATATATCTCATATGCTGTCTTCATATAGATTTGTATCACTCTAAATTATGTCCAACCGTCCCTTAATATTTTCATCCAAAATCCAGCCGAGTCCCTGTTTTGCTCCTAGGTGTTGCATGTGACCACAAAATCCAACACAGCTTGTCTTTCGGTTTATTTTAGTTTCATGTCTCATTCCGTCGATCCATCTTAAACACAGAAGTCTTCCAGGTAACTGAGTTCTATCTGATGATAGAACTCATTGTTCTGTAGTCATCCAGTGCTCTACTGCTGTCTGTTCCAAGAATGTGTAGTGGGTGGGCATTCTCCATCATGGTCACGCATTCACGAAACTCACTACCTTATGAAATTAGATTATGTCATTTGGTTACACTTCCTTAACTTACCACCCAAGACCAATTTGTTCAATCTTAACCTAAAGCCACACGTTCCTCTAATTCCTCAAACTTTAAAGCACTAGATGTATACCTCATCACTGACAACATTATTATTGCTGTTATCAGTATCTTTTTTAACAATTTATCCAATCTCTCTACGCCTATTTCTCTTCACATTTATTTTTTTTCTTCACTTTTAAGCAGTGCAGAAACTAAACTGGTGCCTATCAGTTTCTAAGTAAATATTAGCATTTTCGTCTGTACTCGATATGTATTAAAAACTCGTGGTTCACTTGTTTAAAGCCACTAACAACCAAAGAATTTTTTCAAATAGTGGCAAAAATACATCTACCGGTTTCTCATAACTGAATCTTACTACATCCTAGTCAGAAAGTTTGAAACACAATCAGTTATGAACATGTGTGGCAATGTGCAATATTACAGCAGTAATCATCAATGATCAGTTTAATGAATAAAGATACGAAGCACAGTACAGCTCGGCAATCATCAGAAACTAGCAATGTGAACTGTGCAGCGACTCACCATGATGCCGTTGTTTGATCGCACAGCATTCCACATACTTCCAAGGAGATCCTCGGCAGTTTTTGGACCGGACTTTCGACGAGCAGAGAAGCTACCAAGCTGTCATACACAGAACAAATTTACCGTTTCTTCAATACTCCAATTATTCATGTAAAATTAACGAGTCTACAGCTCAATATGGCACTGAGTGCATAGTCATATGTCAAATGTTGAAAAAAAATCGTATTACGAAAAATGACAGTTACACGAAAATGCTCCATCAATGTAGATAATATCATTCAGTTTTAAGTTTTTGTTCAATTGGTCTCCTTTTCTGGAACTGAACACCAGCTGGTGCACATACCCAAACAAAACGAACGGATCGGGTTTTCGGGGTAAATGCCCCTTTTTGTCACTCGTGCAACACCTTCAAAGCACTAAAAGGAACTTAACTCATTCACGCCAAGTGGCGACAATGGATGCATCTAGTAAGTAAGTAAGAACGATTAATGTGTCCATAATGACAAGTGTCCTTTCGCGGGCACAACAGAACAGTCGAGGAAAACTGCATCTGAAGAGATAAGTCTTCAGACGACTATAGAAAACAGGCATCGACTGTGCAGAAGTGACGAGGTGTGGCACTGACTGTAGTCTGGAACAGGATGCAGCCAATCTCAAGCAGCAGGGGTGTTATCACATTCACAACACTGCAGCGAGGCTGCTGCTGGAATGTCATGCGACTACAAGGCCCATTACAGGAAAACATAACGTCATCCGTAAGACCTGAAGTAGACAGCATATTAAAACACCACAAGAGAAAGACTGAACCACATCCAAATTAACGTGCATAGAAAATTTGGTGATGTTTGGACATGTGGTTCCTGAGATATGCAAGCAGACAGACACATACATAGACAGACATGCTCATTATAATACTCCACACCTCTACTGCGGAGGACTAATAACAACACACAGTAAATAATCGAGTTAATCTACCCGTGACATTGGACCACACACGGAGTTGATGATAACATTCAGAGCGGCCTTCTGCACATCTGGATCTGGCAATAATTCACCATCAGCAAGTCCGAGCAGAACGCTGCAATAAAGAATGAATATGCAAGAACACATTAGACTATAAAGTATGACAATCAACCACACCGAAAATGCAACAAGAAATAGAATAAGACAACTAGGCAACATCAGAGTTAGTCAAAATGTTACTAAACTACTGGCAAAAATTAACTTCCTAACATAGAACGGCAGGTGTATTAAATACAAACATGTGAATAAAAGAAAACATCAGTTCTGCATATGATGTTGTCAATTTATGTACTACTTATATTATGAGTACTGGCCTCAGTACAGAATGCTTTAACTGTGTGGCATCTTTTCTTTTAGGAGTCAACGGACCAAGAAAGAATATATCGACTGGCTGTATGTAGTCAGTACTCTAAATTATCTTCAGTGCTTCTACACTGTTACAGGAGACGAGCTTGTAAAAATTCTGCTCCAAATATTCTCAACTGAACCGAAAACTAAAATTATGCTAAATTTTTACTATAATATCCATTATGCTAATATCATACATTAACTGAGTTTTGCTCGAGTCAAATTTATGAAGATACAAAAAGGCATCAATAGCATTCCGGTATGTTACTGAAATTACACTTCCAAAAACTCTTAAACAATTTAAGTTTAACTGCACTCATCAATTAACAGAAAAAGATGACTACACATACATAAATCTAGCGATGTTATTACAAGACGAGGTGACACAACTCACGATAAATTAATAAATTTTTGAACAACATATTTTCTCACGTAAAGAAAAAGCCACTCAATGACACAAAATGCTGTCATATTACAAAATAAATATATCTACACATCACTGCTGTCCTAGGACAGAAATGAGACCAGTGCAAGTTGGTGATAAAAAAGCCGAGAGTGAACCTGATTGCGGGCACTGGGTCACTGTCCAGCTGCCGGACCTGTTCACACAGCTGTAGCTGCGCTTTGGGAATGACAGTACAGACCGTCATCACCTCCAGGGCACTGCGAATTGTCTCGGCTCTGTGCAACACAGCAGAGGGTAAGCATGTGATGACAGCACAACATATTAACACAGGTAGATGCAACATTATTGACTGATTAACCATTACTTCTGATGGAACAATTAAATCTATTTGAACTAATTTATTAACTAGGCATAAACAATGCAGCATACAGTTTCTCAAAAAGCCGACAGACAGTGAACTAAGAAAGCATGCAGCTATTGGATGACTTTCCCTGATATCATCACGGTCTTGGATCCCTTTAAGTGAGTGCTCTGACACTGCTCTCATTGGCAACAGCAAGAGAACCCTACTTGTGTAAAAACATGCTGGTGTGACAACTAGAAAGATACTCATTTATAAGACCCACCCAACCTGGCATAATTTTAAAAGATAAAGACAGTTAAACGAGAACCTGCATCCATGTAATTTAACTTCCACGCAGGTTTCAATAATATCCAGACTGCGGAGTCCCTATACCTTACAACATGACAACACGCCCCCACCACCACTCAAAACTACCTGTTGTGAACTTGACCCTGTCTAATACATGATTCCTTGGGACCATGCAAGTCTATACTGCAACTGGCATCTCAATTGGATCAGCCATTCTGCACAGTCCATGGTTGTGTGAGTCCATGGTTGTGCCCAACACACAGACTGTTCTACCTGCAACATTTGGCAACGAGGCCGCATCCATGCACTGTGTGCAAGTGTGCAACCTAAAATGTCTACATTTGTGTCAATTGGTGTGTACAACCCTTAACTTTTACCATTCCACTGATAATAATAGCACCAATAATAACAGCCGAATCAATCAAGATCAGCATCAATACTGACTTGCCAGTGTACGACGTCCAGTCGACGGCCAACGAGACCAGCTCCATCAGCAGCTGAATGCCGCCGAGTCTCATGAAGTTCGACACCGGTCGCCAGTTGTGCCGCTGCGGAAGACACTCCAGCAACAGTTCAACATTCTCCTGCACCACCTCCGGAGAAAACTTGGCCGCCTGAAACATTAATTCTTCAATGTACACAAATTACCATCTAGCTAAAATCAGTCCACAACAGCATATCATACATTTACCTATTTCTCATCTGTTCAACAGCATGTGCTCACATTCAAGGTGGCATTTTTTTCACAGTAGCAAAACAACGTTGGCTCGATGCATGCGTGATATTACTAGAGATCTACAGGGAATGGAATGCAGAATTGCGGAACTGCGAGACTGCACACTTGCACGATAGTTTTTGTTTTTGTATAGTGCACGTATGTTGTGTAGCTAGGAGCTTGGGTATCTACAAATCCAGCTACACAACTTTCCAGATTTCTAGCAGATAACAGGAAATTTTTTTAAAGAAACTTCAAGTAAATTTTTGTGTCGTTTCAGCTGTATTTGAGCAATCTATGAAACTTTCTGTGATCCAGCATGCACATAATGAGTGCACAGTGATCCTGTATACTCAAGGGACTTGCCTATTTTGTGTCGTTTAAGCTGACGATAATCGGCCAGGGATGGTAACCCCCAAGATCACAGCAATACTGTTTATACTGCAATTAAACTTACCGGACATAAAAGAAAAAAACATCGCCTAAGGCTAACTAAATTCCAGGAGATATTCCTAAATTCCAAAGACTTCCAGTATTTCCAGAAGTTGCAGACACACTGTTAGTAAGTTTACTATTTCTTGAATTAGAAAGGAATGGTCTACCGGCTTAAACAAAGTTTTTTAATGTTAGGTGTCAAATGGTACAGCAGTTGTAAATATTTTAATTTCCAGTTAATTACAATTGTACTGAACTGATATTCAGTTAGTGTCCTCATAATGCTCACAACATAATATTAATAAATGGACCAGTTCAAAACTAAAGTGGCACTGACTTGGCTAAGAATGGTTGTTCTACGTGCTACCAACTCTCCTTGTGGAGGGACGACATATGCAGTATTCAGTAACAACAGCTCAAACCCCACAATGCAAATGTAAGCATTATTATCTGTCATTGGGCCCATTCCATGGGGCCATAGCGGTCACCTCTGTCACGCGTTGTCGTCGTCGGCGTCGTAGACATCGATGCACAGGCGGCGCGCGACAGTACCGCTGGCAACACCTGGTGAATGGGCGTGAGGTGGCTCGCAGTAGTGAATGGGCCCAACATTTTTCAAATGCTTCTTGTTCAGGCAAACAGTTGTACAAACAATTAAAAGCACGTACCTTGTACGCAGGAGTCTCAACCAATGGTGAACCAGCCTGACTGTGCATGTGTGAGCGACGGATCTGGTCGGAACGAATAGCGAGATGCGCCTCGAAGTATCGTCTGAATGCAACACAGACGTGCCTCGCTGACTGCCGACTTGTGAACACCTGGTCCTCACTCATGTCTGCTTGGTTAGCATCAGCGTTCATTATCGGCAACGTACTCAGCTGGAGATACACATTCACATGCAGGTCATTCGGCTGCAGCTAAACAGAGAGTAACAGTGAACTATCGCTAAGCAGAGTCGCCATGCTTAGTTTAAGTGGAAGGATAAAGTCACCCAATGTAATCCGACAAAATTTGATACTGAATATTATCAACGATCTCACTTATTTAATTTCTGGAATTTACATTAATTTCCAAACCTTTCTATGCAGAAAGTGTGACGTAGGACACTAAGTCATTAACCACAATGTTTACTGTTGCAGAAGATCATTTCGTAATAAAATTTCTGCATCAAAATAAAGCCTACAGCGCGTAATTCTTAATGCATGCTAAAATTAAATACACGGAATTGTGGCAATATTTCCCTTAATGTATGTGAAAAAAGTTCACCAGTTTCTGTCAATTATTGAAACAGAAGCACACAAATATGGTGTTCCCTTCTTTCTGCCTCACAATGCAGAGGATATATCTAAAACCAAATACATTCTGGGGCATGATTTCTGGGGTAAAAATAGCAGTTAGATATGGCTAGTTACGTCTCCCAGTACCCTTTGCAACATATTATGCAATATTACTGAATCCGAAGCAACCTTACCACTCAAACTCAAAAAAAGAAAATACACAGAACATATGCTCATACCGTGTTATAAAGTTTGCGGAGGCCATCTTGTTCATCAAACAGATCAACGATGACGCGAAAAGGGAACGAAAGACTGAAAAACATGGCAGCATGGACTCGGCCGGACTCGTGTGAGCATTCAAGCAGCCATAACACACAGCTGAAGAACAACGATCACATTTAATTACTACTGCCGAAATACATGCAAAATAACACACACCAAGTACAAAGCAACGCATGCATGGTGAATCAGTCACTGACTGGCCAAGCACCTGCATACCTAATCGACGTTATTAACCTCGTCTCTTAAAGGGGTTGCCACCTGTTGCTTCTGACGTCTGATTAGGATCGTTTATGTACACACAGTGACAGAAAATTGGTGTTAGTGACTCTGCACATGTGGAATGGCTTAACATCGCCCCTACGACAGGACATTAGCTACGAACGCTAAATATCACTATTGAAAACATTTCTATATGGGTATCAGCTGACTATGATGCACTGTAATTGTTCACTGATTAGCATCTTAAAAATAGTCTCCTTAATTAACAACCCTTTATAGTATAACAATATAGAGTGCAACAGTAATGACGGAAAAAGATAAAAACATAATGCCGTGTGAACACATACAATATGAATAGCATTAAGTACGCTGGACAGCAGCTTTAGCTTACCTCACTAAATCTGCAAGAACGCTGTGTGGCAGCAAACACACCTAAAGATAACAAACAGTTGAGAGTTTTAATGCATAAACTTGCACATTACACACATTTCCAATGTCCAACATGGCAGCTTAGTAGTAGAATATGCTGTGCGCTGTGTAAGTGTGCATGGTCACCGGCATGATTTCTATCTCTGATGGTACATTTGGATAATTTGCATCAGAATTATTAGTTCCCGTGACAACACTTATTTTGAAAATTTGCTGCGTTTTCCTTTTTGTTATTACTTCTTTATTTTGTTTTATTCCATCACTGTACTCATTCAAAAAATTAGGAAAAAGTATTTCTCAAGAATACTTAACACGAGGAAGAAACAACTTGCAAACTGAAAGTCACCATTCCATTTGTAAACTCATTCAAATATAGATTAGATATTTTTTTTGGCTAAAACCAAGGTGTCACTTATAAATTGCACAGAGAAAACTGCTACTACTTGAAACACCAGCAATGGATTTGAATTTACTCCCAGATTGTTTTAACAACCATAAAGATAACTAAACAAAGGCGTTTCAAAATCCGTTCCATCCTTGTTTATGTTTATGGGCAACTAACTGTCAACAGCTTATTTGACATTACATTGTCAGTTAGAAGGTCGACTTAATCTCTTTCATTGCAATGTTTATACATCTCAGAGGCTTCGTATATTTCTGATTGTCACTTAACCTGCCATCGGTGCCTCATACATACCAATTCCTAGCACAGTCGGCACTTTATAAATTTTTAGATATAAAATCTGTGTTACATTAACACATACAGTCAGTTTGTTGATGCAGCAACATCCAATATCACCCACAGCAATGCCTCAAATTTGTCTTGCTACTTCAGACCCCGCATACATTATGCTAATTCTCTACTCTATGGCACGTCAATAGCAAATTTGCACCAACTACAAAATGTTGTATCTCCTATTGTTACTTGTCACCAGTACTGCTAGCTACTAACTCGTTCCATGGCGTCTTCGAAGTATGCAAGATAGTAGAGGCACATTGACACTCCAGTGGCAGCAACTGACGGTCGATAAACCTCGAGAAGACGCTGCACTCCGCCAACATTGATGAAGTCGACGGCAAACCGTTTGTGGCACAGTAGTGCAGCCAGATACTGTCAGTCCAATCACATACATTATACTCACGGTTTAGAAACACAAAGAAGGTGACAGCTTTATATTTTAACACACACTCACAAGTGACCATTTTAATCAACATTTTTCCACTCACGGTTATCTGATGGCCACTGACAGTCTTTTGAAATGGTGGAGTGCATTCTAAGGCCAAGTCCACAGCACTATGGCCATTCCTGTCAAGCATTTTTAGGCTCCAGTACATGCTTAAGCCTTTTTGCGAGTACTCAAGCTACTTGAAACTACTGGACGTAGTTAAAGCAAGTAAATAATCAGAATTTATAATGTATATGTTATCTTTCATAAAACTACATCAGCTGGTGAGTTAGTTGGTGGCTGTTGACATTTATTATGTCTCGTTTCAACTTTCAAGTAATTCTGTGGTAATCTGAAAAAAATTACTATACTGTGGCATATTAAAATTAATTACAAATAATAAATATTCCTTAAATCTTAATTTAGTACTCAAGCTTAAAAATAAAGCTTGAACCTTTTAAAAGCCCACGCTATCTGAGCCAGGCTTGAGCACTTTGAACAGCCCTATATGGCACTGGTTGGTTTCAGACAATTATGTTCCTTCCAGTGAATTGAAGCCGTTGGTTGGGTGTAACCAGAATATGTGCTCCACAAAAAACTGTTCCATATATCCCCAAAAGTTCTCTTCCAGAACAAGCACACAGGAAGAAAAACAGAGGGTACCAGCTAACCAAGGTTCACCATAAAAAAAGAGTGGTACAACAAAGGCAGCATTGAATTGAGCAAGGTTTAGGTCTGGTTTTTCCACACGAAATTAATCTCCTGTTAATTTAATCCGGCATTAAATCCGGCAGATAATGATCAGTTTACTCAGATGTCGTTTTTCCACCGGCAGTTCGTCAATTAAATCGTCCATTTAGGATTTAATGCCGGATTAAATTAATGGGAGATTAATTTCCTGTGGAAAAACCGGACCTTAACGTCCCACCAAACAAAGGAAGCAGCAACTCTTTCAGAATATATTTGACAAAACCAATCTACTGCACGAAATGCTCATCAAAAAAATACCGGTAACAGTTACATATTAGGCCTATACACTACATATAGCGAGCAGTTGTACCTTTAACGCTTCGAAAGCTAGACGGACATCAGAATTCTGGCGCAGGTCAATGTACCAGAACAGAAGATCCAACACATGATTATCAAACACGTGACTTAGCAGCTACAAACCAACAACAGAAACAAAATATTAAACTTCAGAGCTGCTGAAAAATGTAACTGATTAATCCAGAGAATTTATCTGACATTTAATAAACTGTAACTCAACATATAAAAAGTTTAAGTATTCAACACCAATATCGACATCAATGCTATAATGACAAGTAGGCTAAGGGCTGTCACCCAAAGCTGTTTTTCGCCATCACATTGAACTGAAACGAAAATGGGATTGAGCTTACAGTAATGATGAATGCACGATACAAGTTGTGACATTTGTAAAATAGACAAAACATAGGACATACTTCGCTGCTTCAATATATATTTACTTCAGATAATTACTGAATCCACAGCCACATGCTACCAACAGGTGTAGACAAGTCGATCACACATGTTGCAATAATCACAAAGCTGTATAAATTGGTACCAGTTGGGAAGGTAGCCACTGGCCTATCAGAAAGAAATGGAAGCCCACTGCTTGACTTGCGGCTAATATCTGCTAGCCCTCAGACTAGTGAACCGGAGATCGGCACTGACTTCAACCGGTCCCTAAGGAACAATGAAAATCTTTCCGTAATTTATTATTTCCGCCAATCAACGAATGACGTTACCTCCTGGTATTCGCCCATCGGCTGTAGATAGTGCAATATGAGTCTCTGCTGCATTTCAACAGTCAGTGGAAACATTGGATAAGTTCCAATTACAAACGGTTCTATGTCGGCCCAGCAGCTGTTACTACCTTCACCGGCACCTATAACGATCACACAAAGTCCATCACAACATAAACCACAGCCAGGCACATTACGGTCATCTCTCTGCCACATCTCTATGCACGAATGTTAAGTATAACTAGAATCAGCTCAAGGTTGGATCGCACCGCCCGGGTA
>Ga0209782_1000180_pt1 | contig 24869 bp, 13 predicted proteins | sample WorMetmaBAHAMAS1_FD_187390 | JGI IMG/M metagenome (GOLD analysis project Ga0209782, IMG submission 187390) | Marine gutless worms symbiont microbial communities from Max Planck institute for Marine Microbiology, Germany - Inanidrilus... | ecosystem: Host-associated > Annelida > Digestive system...
TTAATAGAAACTATGCGTCTATATTGTACCGTTTTCGAGTTATAGCGCGTTTTTCGTCGAAAGTGACCAATTTTAACCGACCCCACCTGCATTTGTCGTCCCCGTAGGGGGTGATCCCGTTAGAATTTCGTCATGATATTTGGCATAAGAAAACTAGAGTCATGGGCCTATCATGCGGCGTTGTTTGTATGATCCTATGTTTAGCCGTTTTGATACAATACCGGAGTGTGACAGACAAACACACAGACACACGACGGCATATACAGCGCTTAGCAAGGCGTCGCGCGGTAAAAACGGTAATAGAGTCGCTGTCAATCACTGTCTTCGGTAGTGAGCTCCAGATTGCGGGCACTGTGCAGCGAAAAGCGCACTTCGCAAATATTGTCCTTGACGATGGTTGAGACAGCGACGTGGTGGCAAAGGCAATAGTGAGCATGTCAAATAAATGTATAATGGATATATCTCTCTGCAAGGTGACTAAACTGTTTCTCAGCACTTGTTGTTCTGTCTTGCTAATGTACCACGTACTTTTTGTGTCTCGCTCACTGTAGCTTTGTGCATAATATTGGTAACAAATGTTCTCTAAGATTTTTCCAACTGGCAATAAATAAGGCCGCAATACCATAATGCCACAAGACTGTGTGCTCAATGATATGGTCTTTCCTTTGCTGCATGAAAAAGCAACAATTTGTGTTTCCAACAGATGGTCTGCACAGACTGCAAGTCGAAGAGGATTTCACATGCTAACCAGTTTTATCCCTTCGTTCCTTTCATTTCGTAAGCATCCTATTACAGTTTCGCGTGCTAAATAAGCTGGTTAATTTTCAGCTATTCAACATACAATAGGTGTTTCCTATTAACTAATATTACAATTACAGAACACTGCTAAGTCAAACCTGGGAATGTGTTAACATCAATGATCGCGTATCGTCCAGTAACGTTCTCTATGATGACGTCAATGCCAAACAAGTCGAGGCCAAACGTTTCCTGAAGTCGGACAGTCAGATTCCGTAGGTTCTTTGCATCGGGCTCAAACAACGGCGGTTCTAACTCACTCTCATCCATCTTCAAGCACACAACAGCCAAGCCAACATTTAAATTATACCTCCCACCTCCACTGTGATGACCATTTTCCACGTAAATCTGGATTATCCAGTTCACCAACGGTTTTCTTCCGCCACTGGTTCCGCAACAAAACTTTTGGGGATAAGCAGCAGAGATTTATTATGCACTGGAACAGCTAAATGTTCTACCTGTCGACCAACCAGCAGTGTTACCACACTAAAGGATGCACATAATGCTGATGCTTATCCTGTCTTCATCCACTGCTGGATTCCTGACAGAAGAAGCAATGCAACACTCTTCTTTTTTTATGCTGGCTTTCTGACGTCAGTATATGCTGCTGTAAATGTCTGTGCACTGTCTTGCATTATAAAGCCTAAATTCCACACGAGCAGTTTCCGCGTAGCATCCTCGTAGCAAATGTTATGAGAATGTCACTAACATGTTACGAGAAATCTGGTGTGTCAGGTGTATCCACGAGGATGCTATGAGGAAACTGCTTCCGTCGAATTTAGGCTTTACCCCACATCAACAGCACTATCTAACCAGTACTTGATGTGTACTATTCCTATGCATGTCTTGACACAGCATGGTCTGTGTGTTGGTCACACAAGTGACCCTTGCAAAAATGGCTGAACCAATCGACAATTTGAGATCGTTTTTCCGGGTAGACTTGTGCAGGCTGGCCCGACGAACCATGTATTATATGTATTGTTTAATCATATTCGCCAGGTATTGCCCATAGGTAAATATGATTAAACAATGCAGGCTGTCACTCTCATTACTGTTGCAACTTGTTATCCTCGTCAAAAGGTTACATTTTTACATCTACTCACTTGGATTTATTCCCAAGTCAGGTTAGGTCTCCCAAAAGGCAAACCTTTTGGATTTGTGCAGCAGGTTTTTATGAGCAAGAGATGCCATTCACACAATCAACAGTGTGAAAATCACTCAACTTCAAATTACTAAAAAAGTAATGGACGTCTTTTTGCAAAATGTCTGGTAGCTGCAGATTCTGTGTCTAGAAACCATCAATTCCCAACTACAGAGAAAGTAAGTAAATCAGTTAGTAGATTTATATAAGCAATTATAATTAACAAGAAGCATTTGAAAAATGTAGGGCCCATTCACCACAACGAGCCGCCTCACGCCAATTCACCAGGTGTCGCCACTGTACTGTCGCACGCCACCTGCGCATTGATGTCCACAACAACGACGACGACAACAACGACAATGACAACGCGTGACAGAGGGGACCGCTATGGCCCCATGGAATGGGCCAACAACGACTAATGCACTAGCATCCAGCACAACAAATATGTTTCAAGTAAACATCCGAAAGAGTCTGCACTGATCGCAGAGTCACAGATCCGGAAGAGGTCCAGACAGTGGGGCCGACAACTAAAACCTCAACGGACACAAGAGTTCAGCCGGAAATGCCGAACTGCAAGTAGCTGATGGCTGGCAAAATGCCGATGCTGCTGAGTGTCAGCACCGTAGACCAACAGTATGACAGCCTTTTGACAGGTACAGTGGTGCACGGCCATTCAGACACTGGTGATCTGTCACTTCCAGCTTAAAAATGCCGTTTCAGTAACATCTAGTCAGTGAAGTTTGTTGTGCAGTAGCTGATGCAGGCCGCGGTGAAACTTCCAAGTGACGGTGACGACACGCACAGCAGCATTCAATACGTGCCCTAACTGGTCAAATAAGTACTGTCTCCGGTGCACCAGCAAGAATGGTGTTGCAGTATTCAATCTGTGAATTCACAACGACACAGATGAGTGTAGCCATCAAGTTGGAGTCCCATGACATCAGAGTTGTAGAAGCAGACTGGGCAGATATGATGAACGATGTGGTGATCCAGACTGTGATTACAAGAAATTTCAACACCGAGCAAACGAACATGGCTGCAGGCAACGGCAGTGTCTGCTCATAGCTGGACTACCGGATACTCTCAGCATGGCGCTGCTGTGACCTGAGCTGGCAACTGCAGTTCTGTCTTATCGGCACTGAGCTTAAGTCAAGTAGCTCATGTCCACAACGACAGGATTTTGTTGAGACATTGAGACAGCATGCTCTTTTGGCACATTCTGCAGTGAGAAAAGCCAAATGGGAAATTCCAATATACAATAATTTATTTGTATGATAAATACCCAACAAAGACAGGTTCGACACTTTTTAGTAACTTTTTGTACAAGTTACAAAGTAAACGTTCAACATCACAGTCAACACAAAATAGGACATTATGGAAACGATTTTAGCATTGTACTGATAAGCTAAACCAACCACAACAAAACCATTTATGCACAAGCAACTAGAACGGAATTGTAAGAGAAATAAACATTAAAAACTAAACCCATACGGGCATATCAACTCCTGCATGCAAACGCAACAAGCCAAGTTGCACCACTCTGGCATATGCACAGTATGGCATACATTACACAGTAATACATTATAACATATTATGCAAATGAGTTACGGTAGCTAAAATTGAAGCGGTTAATGTGTTTCTCGTAACCACAATAAAATAGCAGCACAAACTACCTCGGTCAAGAACGATGATGCATTCGGCTTTGATATATCATTGCTGTTGAAGAATATTGTTTCATGATCTGCAGCAGAACGACACAATGCCGCACGTTTTTACAACATCATCAGCACATCCCAGATAAATACAGTGTTGACATATACAAAGAAGCAACTACAAATGAAGCCATGTACATACCGCTGTTACGGCCATTCCATCTTGATTTTCCTTTGGCGCGTGAACACTTTTTGCTCCGTGGCAAGAAGGACTTTTGGTCCATAAAAACCCCGAGCCAAAGGTCTCTTCAAGGACAAGTAAAAAAAAACTGAGGGGAAATGGCTAACCCAGGCTTACCTGGAAAGTGACTGTCAAAATATGGAGTCTGTTTAACTCCACCCACCATGTCTCCGTGGACACACAACAGTTTAATTCCTTCCATCTCTATCACTTTTAACACGTTTGCCAATCAGTCGCTGTCATATTCCACACATCTAAGCCATCTAGCTACACTAACGTATTGCTACTGAGTTACTGAGCTAAGGTTTTACACCCGACTCAACAAAAAGCAGGTCATCTAAGAGAAGTCGTTCCCTGCCAATCTCTGCACACCAGCACTCCACCACTCATAGTCTTTTTACAGGTTTTAAAATAATACAATGCAAAAAAACTCAAGTCAGGTTTGTTTGCATCCTATGGCTTCCAGCCTAGTCAACCAATCGGACAAATATCAATCCACTTCAACTAAAGTCATTAGTAACTAGCCATGTGTAACTTAAGACTTCAGTAAATATATTCTTATGTATCCATGCACACATTCACTTACCATTCTGTATTATCCGTATGAGATATGCCATAGCTAATAAAACAAAAATGATCAAAAGTGAAAGTGGATTTCTTGAAACGTATATATAGTGAATAACTCTGATACTTCTACGAACAACCGAGATAAAATTACAGCGTTTAAAAATTTCTAAGCTCGCTTACTGCCTGCAAAAATATTTTTAATGGATGGTCTCTTGACGACAAACTGCTGATCGCCGAGGATGTAGATCTTGAAGAGTTGAGCGTTGTGGTTGATAAACGTCTGTGCTATGCACGGCACTGCGGCATCCTTCAAACCTCGCTCGTTGAATACAAGTGACATCTACACAAACACAGCAAAACATACCTATACACTGCATACTAAACAGCTAAAGTAAAGCTATACCCATTTCTGCTACAATAAAGTGACTACAGCAGATACAGCTGTTCAATATACATGCATTATGCTGGCTTCATCTAGCAGATAGTACACATGAATTGGTCCGGTGTCTGTCCTGTTTTTTATATACTCCTACCAACTCACCAAGCAGCAGTACTGGCGTGACCATCACATATTATGGTTTGAGTGTATGAGGACCAAATACAACTGTTTATTATTTGACTGATGAAACTTAGCCAACTGATCTAATGTTGCGGAAGTTCGCACACTCTGGCCTGTTCTGATGCATTCAATGTATGAACTTTTTATAAAACATCTGTTCACCATGTTCTATTTAAAATACTAGCTTAATACCCGCTTGCCCTTGGGGCAGTAGGCATTAAGCTAGACCAACTTAACTCATTTTAAAAACTAATTTCAAGAGATACACTGTGGCAGTGACCGGTTAAGCAGACAGACTTGACTTACAAACTTCGGTTTCGAATCCCAACTGTGCCGCTGACCGGTAACAACATTTGGCAAGTAGTTCACACACATGCCTTGTTCGATAAGCAGTTTAAATTGGTATCTCTCAGAAGGGCAGTATGTCATGTGGCTTAGAGGATCTGGCATTGCCCTGCCCATGCATCACCGACTTAAAGAGGTTTATCCACCTACGGGCTGAAAGTCCAAGTAAGGGAGAAGAACATCCAATAACATGATTCAAAGGTCATGGTGCTCTTTAGCTTTACAGTGACCAACGGTCCAGTTAATGCTTACTCAAAGTTCAACGCTCTATACGCAAACTAATGGTCATCAGCAACAGATCTAGATGGACCTTCAAATACACCCAAGTCCTGATTGATGCAGAGGCTTCTTATGTTTCGATCAAGTGCTCTCTCTGCACACTGCCGTACTTAAACATGCAGCTTGCAGCAGCAAGTGGCCACGGCTGCTGGTTGGACAGTGTGTTATCATTCGCTCGCTGGCTGCAAGTGCTGCTACTGCCATGGCGCCAGGCACGGCTTTCCGCTAACAGTAAAAGTGGGCAGCATTACAGGATTGTTGTTAAATATATAAGGACACGATACGATACAATAATGATCTATTTGTAGTGCACTCAAAAGCTGAGAAGTCAACTTAATTTACCGCACTGTGTCATAAACTGAAAAATAATGAAAGAAACTAAAAAACAACAAATCTAAGAAGTACTGGAAAACTACGGAGTCAGTGCTGAAGAAAAAAAGAGTCTATGGTGGGATTTGTGGAAAAGATAGGTTTTAAGATGGGAGTGAAAGAGACAGTGAGTTATAGACGATGAAAGAGATCCAGCCAAGGGAGTAGAAGTAATGGAAGCAGAGAGAGAAAAATCAGAGGTGGGGTGAGCACATGTTTACATAAACTAATGTTACACAGAACACTGTATGATATTAAGAGTGGCTCAAACAACGGCCATACAATGAGCAAACTAGCCAACCTAAGTGTGACGGTGAAGAATATGACCATCAGCTGTACTAACCTGATGACACTGACTAGAGCCATGAGCCGACATTGGCTTACATACTGTCAACATATGAACAATGACATTCAAAGAATGATGTCATTTAGCTTGTAAAAAATATAATAAATAATGAACAACATCAAACATAACTGGAAAACCGACGGCTGTATCTAAACAACAACTGCTCATATTTTTCTTTCACCTACTACTGTTAATTAAAATTCTCTATCACATCCCAACAGAACCCATAACAAACAAAGTATGACATCTATCTTTCTGCTTAAACTAAGTTTTAGTACACTCAGTTTTAGACCAAAGTTAATCTGAACAATGCATTTAGACAGCCAACTGTGCTTAAAATCTAGTCTTTAAGTTCGGTCTAAAACCGAACTCACTTTAGTTTGTGCTTAGCACAATCGTTTTAAACTCGGTCTAAAACTTGGTTTTAATCTAAGTCTTAAACCAAACTTAATCTGAGCTATGGTCCAAAACTGGATTTTAGGTCGAAGTTCAGACTTTGGTCTAAAAACTTTGGACTAAAACCAAGTTTAAAATTCAGTTTAAGAGAGAAGATAAAGTCACCCAATGTCAACTTATAGAACTCTTTAACTTGTGAACACGAAGCACCGAAACTAACCGACTGGAAACTGCACAGCTTGCGACTTCATCGCACAGAGATTCGTTTCAATGTCAGTACACGTAAACTCAACAAACGGAGGTGCAAAGCACGAACAATCTACAACACAATAAAACAATAAATGAATGAAGGAAGGAAGTTTTTAATGGTTAAAAGAAACCACAGGACAAGAAGGGTCTGGAAGACCACTTACACTTGCCCTAATACTATTACATGCATATACACACATAAAAACATACAGTAAAATAAACACAAAAAAACTAAATAGACAATCGTGCACAGAGAGAAAACACCTCTCTCAACAACCTCACATTTTTAATGTGTTAAGATGATCTTGCTGCTCGAGTTCTCATCAAAAGTGTTACATATGCTGTCGTCATATCATAGAAAGGACCAGTAATATTAACACATGACATAACGAACCAGTGATGTCATCGAGTGACAGGCAGTGTTTGACGAGGTTGTACTGTTGATGTCGATCAAACAGCTTCATGATGCTCTCCAGTGGATCGATCACAATCACATCGCTGTGTCGTGAAACATACTCCTGAACAGCAGCCCAAACTACCTCAGTCAAGAACGACGATGATTACTACACCCACGAATCCTCACAGAAAGCTACGAAATCGAGTGCAAATCCTTCTGCACATCACCAGGATTACACTACGGTACTCATAAAGTTGCAGACACAGTTTTTGTGAAATTTGGAGAGACAAGAAAAGAATGACTAAGACATATGGAGCAGAGCTGATCCTCATCAACAGTTTTTTCAGACACCTGACAATTATATTCAAACCACCACACTGTACAGGATAGTGCAAAAACTTCAAACAGTGTCCAAAGTTTTTGCACCATCCTATCAAAACTCATCAGTTACCTACCTGAAGACTGAAGACTCTTTGTAGATTCATTGTACCAAAAATTATTAATATTCACCTATATCTGTAAAAGTTATTTGAAAATATGACAGATTGTTTGAACAGTGTACTACCATTTAAAAGGCATACACTTACATGCTGTGTCAGTTTTTCAAGAATAACTTGGTATACAACTGGATGAAATTTACTACCTGGAAACGGTCAATGTTCTGCTGGGCATCTCGGCAGCCCGACTGACTGCGAGCTATCTGATCAGTCAGCTTGTGAATGATAACATCAAACGGACCTTGTTGTTCAAGCGGCTTGTCAAGATCAAGCTAAAACGACACACTGCTAGAATATAATTAGACACAGTCAAATTATGCTAATACATCAATACAGAGGCTATCATATGCAGACTACTGTGTTCAAGGTGCCAGGTAAGTTAATGGATATCAGCAAACGTGGACTAAAACTGAAACCTCCTGAGTTAACAATGCTTGTAGATCTGTCCATGCAGGAACGCTTCTGGAGAAATATGTGAAATACTATAACTATTGTGATCTGTGACTCGTATTTTTCTTGGATTTGTCTGGACATGAGACACCTTGAATTTTTTTAAATAAAAATGATAAAAATATGCCAATTATAGCAAAACTGCAAAAACCATGTACTGTTTTTTGCAGTAACCTTATCAATCTCTAAAAATATCAAAGCTGGTCCCAATAGTTTCACATAGTCAAAGAGCACAATAAAATCATCCTTATCTCATTCTAGCAGCAAATTATGCACAATGCCATATCCAGTCATACACATCAACGCTCATTACCTTCATGTGTCCTTTCAACTGTCAGACTGACATCTGCACAGTGTAATGCTGGGTACAATGGTAAAGTTTTCCCTACTCATTACCACACGTTGGGCCTGGAGCTGATCCTGGTGTACAGGCAGTCAGCCCGCAAGTGACTTTAAGTCATCCACCCGGCAATTGGCTGCCACTGCTTTCCGCCAGGCCTGTGATTACCTCCATAGCTTTTTACCAGATGGTGCAAACCATATACACGGTAGCACACATCCGATTCCAGCTTACTACTCATTTATCGACCCCGAAAAGATGAAAGTCTAAGTTGGCCTGGTTGGCTGACCTGTAGTGGATGGTTTACACACAGTAGTGGTCACCCATCAGCTGCAAGTTAAGCATGTGACAGGAAAAGTTCGACGGCCAGAGACCGACGTTCTACTATTGTGCCACACAACCAACTAATGCTGGGTAACGTAACTTTATCTGATTTTACTGTTTTCAAAGCAACATATTTCCACTTATTAAAAACTGCATATTTCTATACAGTGGTGCATTTACAACTGCCTGTTTTATGCATTTGTAAAAGCCACAATGTTTAATAGTATTAAATAAACTTTACAATACATGTTTTACTGGTTCATATTCTACAAAAAGAATATTATAAATGCAGTAACAATGATACCTTCACAATGTCAACACCAGCTTTCCTGCAATACAGACAGCAGAAAATTTAAACAATAAAATCTGAAGCACTATGGTATATAAATAGTAACATAATACAGCAACTGTGCAATAATCATAACACTGTGCAAATGATACTGGCAGGTCAATTTTCAATTACACAACTGAGATATGATCACCGGTATTATTAGTGTAATGATCACAAATTTACAATTCACAACATGAATGCTGTCACAAAAGCCTTGATTTTAGAAGCCATATGTCATGTAAACACAACAGGTTGTCCCACTTATTTTCCTTCCAACTTATTCTCCTCCTCTAGCTGTTCAACAGAAATCTTTGGGTGCAGTTTTTTTACAGAATACATGTTGTTCCCATCAATGGTTTCAAAGCTATGATAAATGGAAATCAAGGCACTGATTACAGCCATCAATTTCTTGTGACTTCTGGCATTTCCTGACATGAAAATGAGAATAAAATGCTAACACCACAGCAATGCTGTAATGCTGTTCACCGTAGCATTTTGTGGAATCTAGAAGTGTTTTACATTATATGCACCTGTTAAAGGTAAAGTAAAGGAAAAGTTCTCCCATACTCGTTACCGAGCGCTGGGCCCAGAGCTGATCGCGGACTACAGGCAGTCAAACCTGGAGGTGATAGGCTGCCATTACTTTCCGTCAGGGGTTACCTTCTCAGCCAAAGAGCGTCACTGCCCATCAGTCAGTACCAAATTATACTGCTTGGTTACAGAGGCATATGGGTTTGAACAACTTGCCCAAGGTTGCTACTCGACAGCACAGCGGGCGGGGCTTGATCTCGCTACCAATGAGTCACCAGTCCGATGCCTTAGCGGCTAGACTATTGAGTCATACTCAGACTGTTACCTCTGATGAAAACAAGTAGGTAAAAAGTTTCTATATGTTCTTTTAAGAAACAGTGGGTCTTGGTGCAAGAATACATAAAAAAAATTTCAGTGATATATATATCCACGCAATTATATTCTTTTTGTTTAGACAAAATTTGAAAACTTTTAACATATTACATGCCTTTCTCCCATTAAATGTCACAAAGTTAGCAACTCTCAAAAACAGTCCGGGTGTTTTTGGCCCACCCTGTATTAACATTTAACAATGTGGTTACAGTAACAATAGATGTTATATTTTGCCTACAGTGTTTTGAAACTGTTGGTTGGGCCTCAGAAACAGCACCAAGCCTAAAAAATTAGTTAATGAGGTGCAAGGTCAACTCAGCCCCATGTGTCAATTTCCAAACAGAAATTATATTCATCATGTGCATGCACGACAAATAACATCCAACTAGCAGCTATTTATCGTGTGCAGTGCAAAGCTGCTCAGTTTGACTCCACAGTGTTGCTGATGATTTTATGCTTGTTCAGCATGCCTGCTGAACTGAACAGTGCCATATACTGTGCTTCTGTTAATTCTCTGTATGAATTTCTTGGATACCAATCAGGATCTACTGGTGGATTTTCGTCAAATTTTTATTAGAGAGTAAAAAATCTTAGCACAGATCATGGATCTGACCTTCGTTTTCTCATCACACAAAGGGCATTGCTATGGCAACTAATTTTGTAGCAAATTAATAATTAAATACTTTCATTTGGCACACTCGCGTTCCTAAATGAATTGAAGGATTGCAATTCCAATTTAAGAAAATTAAATGGCAATGATTTCTCCATGATGTTCTGTAGTAATTTGGTGAGATCTGATCCAGTAATCGCTGAGATTATGATGTTAATAACTGTAACTTGTGCAATGATACAGCAACGAGAATACCTAGCGGATGAGCGGTAGGCCTATATGGTCGCGCCTCTATAGGTGAATCGGTCAAACCAGCTGTGCTGCCCGAAAATGTGGGCCAAAGTTCACCAAAAATTTTAGGGGATGCTACCCCCTAAGAGCCCCCATCATGCCAAATTTCATTGAGATCGGTCAAACCAGCTTGGAGAAAAGCGTCACAAAAATTGGGCCTCGCACACAGAAAAAATTTATTTTGTCACGGACAGAAACGTGACTACTTAAGTCGCGTCTCGCAGCATGCGAGAGGTGCGACTAAAAATCAACATATTCCACAAAACATCTCAAAATTTCCAGAACCGATCTTCACCAAATTTTCAGCATTGGTAGACATGTAAATGGAAATTATTGATCTGACATTCATTTTGTGGTAGCCCAAGCAAAGTTACTCTGGTAACCAAATAACTTTGAAAGCAGTTTGCTGATATCACCATCACCTCCACTCTTAGCATAGCCCTGGTGTACATTGATGATAAAAGGTTTTAACCAGTCATTAAACAACCTTTAGAAATCCTGTTATTTGCTGAGTGGTATGTTAATGCAAGAAGATCTGTTATCTGTGCATAGTAAATAGTAATTTACATTACTAGTGGCAATTAACGTAAGTCAGTGCGTGTATTCAGTCGTCATTTAGCCTTCATTTTTTTTCTTGCATGTGTACTCGTGTATGTACTGTTTTAGCACAACTTGCTGCTAATGCATTAGCATGATGCACTTCTGCTACAGTATGACGTTCATCTATATAACACTGGTGGTTGTGATCATAGTCTAACAAAAAGTGGAAAATCAGCACGACAGGGTAGGTCGGTGTTTTGGCCTAGTTGTAACATAGTGAGTTCCATCTTTGTATTCTGTCAGCATCAGTAGGGCAGGCCTGGTTTATCTTTAGTGCACAGTAAATAGCGTTTTGTGGTCACTTAGGTAATTTGCATGCGCACAGTGAATAACCGATAACTCAGCTAAGCACCCTGTACTCTAGCGGTTTTCCGTTACTTATTCATCGTGCGTGCGCATGTTAAATATCACTATGCACTTCTAATACTGGTTCACTTGCAAGTTGCATAAATCTAAGCAGATACACGATATAGGTAACTATAGTAGTTATGATTTATAAGGCACAAGTGCAGATTGGCACATAAGGGTTGAAATATAGATGTTTATGTGGAGACATGATAGAGATTTTCAAAATTGTTAAAAATTTTAATACTTTCAGTACTACTAGTGGGAATAATTATAAATTACAGAAATTTATGTGTCATTATAACCTAAGAAAATGCTCTGCAAATGCTCTCTTCCCTGCTTGATAAATCATATAAATGGGGACTTACTAATAGAATGTATGATGCTACATTATTGTTTAGTACACGTGATTGTCAGCTGTTTAAACTGATGCACAGTTCTTCTCATTGTTTGCACTATTTGCTTCCACCTGTCCGTAGTGTAGCTTCATTGTGCAATCAATTTTTGATTACTTGTAGGCCAAATTTTTCTGTAGTTTGACTGATGACTTATTGTTGCAAATTTTTGTCGTTAATTTGATGATTGTTGTATGTATTGTAATTGTCTGATTTCGATGTAAGTGTCTGTGTTTGTCGGGCACCATAATAAAGAACTTACTTACTTACTTAAATCGTGTTAATATAAGGACACACCTGCAAATTATCTCAAATACTTCGAAATTTAGTTTACGTATCTTCTTTTCTGCCAGCCAGTAGCCTATTCTAAAACTGGCTGACGAATTGATCAATTTCGGAGATGACATGCTCAAGCGTGGCTGTTTAATAATTTAAATTATACAACATAATCGCTGAGATTTTTCACCGTAAACAATATATACACAACAATGACTCAAGGAGCCTCGCCACTCGCCAGCCGCAGAAAACTAACAGACCGCAAAATAACTGCACAGGCAAAAACTTCGGCTGCTGCTACTTTTACTATTTTAAAGAGGTCATAACTCTACCACCACCACGTCTTATTCAACTGTACACTCTTTCCAGTACATCTGACTGAAAAGTTTACGTGCAATAATTTCCAATTTTTCAGTTAATGGAGAATGACGTCATTTAAAGGGACACGGACGTTGTTTGTAAACATCACGTGACCCCCAGTAGGGCTTCCTTTTATGAGGTGGAGACTGTGAGATGTTGGGAGTTTTGTTTCGTTATGTACTGAATTATGCTTATCAGTCTGCAGATGCACGAACATTGATTTTGTTTGCGTTTGACTTTGGCGTATGTCGACGTGCGTAGAAAGCTTTTTACGTGCGTCTTTCGCACAGCGAAGCATATGAAAAAGTGCTTTGTTGTAGTCCGTCTGATATGATTGAATGGCCAGCAGCTGATTATAGCTAGCCAGGCACCGTCGATTAATGTTGCTTTGGTAAAATTTCGGCCCAGCTGGTTGCCAGTTATTCAGTATTCATAAACACGATTTTAAGGTTCTATTGCGTTGGATTTGACCAGCGTCAGTGATGGAGGGTGATTTCATGGATTTTTTGGTTGAAGATGAACTTTCTAGCGTCACACTGTTGGTGGAGGGTCAGAGGTTGTATGTACACAGAGAAGTTTTGGCTCAGTGGTCACCAATCTTTCGTGCTATGTTCCTCGCCATGTTTAAGCAGAAAGACATGAAAGAGGTGGAATTGCCGGAAAAGAAAGTGGAAGATTTTATCGAGTTGCTTCACTGCATGTATCCACCAATACAGCCCATCACTGGTTGGTGATTATTCTTAATATGTATTGGGTGACTTTATCTTTCCGCTTAAGACTTGGTTTAAGACCGAAGTTTGGTCTAAAACCTAATTAGCGTAAAAAAGTAAAGCGACAACGAATTCGGTCTTAGCTTCAGTCTAAAACCAATTCTAAAATGAACTTTCCTCTTAAGTACGGTTTTAGACTGAAGTTAAGACCGAACTTTAGTTTTAGACCAAAGTTATTCTGAACAATCCAGTTTTAAACCGAACTTACCTAATGCATTTTTATAGGCAGATCTGCTTAAACTCTAGTCTTTAACTTCTATTTTAGAAAAAATTCACTTTACTTTTAGGAATTATGAAGCGATGATGTAATCACGGCGTAATCATGTAAACATGCCAATGAGGCTAGGCGCGGCCCGGAAATGCCAAACGCTGGAATTCCAAATGAAAAAGAATAATATTTATTCAATATTTACAAAGAAGTTAACTTCAAAAATCCCAAATGTTGACTGCACATTCATTAATAAGTGACGTTAATAGCATGTTAATAGTCGGTCTGTTTGGCATATAATTTTTGTTTTTAGACTTGGTTTAAAAAACTCAGTTTTAGAAAAGGTCTTAGAAAAACATTTAGACCAAGTCTAAAACCGAAGTTAATGTGAACTTTAGTCTAAAACCGGATTTTGGCGTTTAGTTTAGACTTTGGTCTAAAACTTAAGTCTAAAACTTAGTTTAAGCTGAAAGATAAAGTTACCCATTGTATAACGTTTATGTAGTCACTACTAGAGAGATTCACTAATGTGTGGCCAGTAATCCCAAATATCATTAATTAAGGTTATGGTTATTGCACAATTTTTTGACAAAGATCAATCAAACTGTGTGACATAGGCCGGTTTCATGTAAATGTAATGTTATCTGATAATTGTGAGTAAGCAGTGTTTAGCCTCCAGTTTAACGCATAACAGATCATTTAGGAAAAGACACTTTATCGCACAAAATGTGTCGTCATTTTGCTACTGTGCTGGACTAAAGCACTTCGTGCATGTTTTGAAAGCCTCTTGTAGGTGAGTTATTATTATTGATATGCTGCAGCATAACTGCCCATTTGTATGCATTCATGTATCGACTTTACTGAATAAGCCATTTTAAAGGTGTATTAGTATGGTAATCAACTGATTATACAACATGGATTGCCAATTCCCGTATTTGTATCCTACCAAGTATCCTGAGAAGTATATAAAAACTTACAGTGAATGGTGGCAAATTGACCAGTGTGACGAGTTGTCCAGTAAGTGTAATCAGTCCATAACATGACTACTGTGTTTCAGCAACTTGAGAAAGAGTGTTAGTTAGCATCTCCACTCTAAGAACTTGAGGATTTCGTTGTAGCAAAGTTGTGCTGCTGACACTCCCCACATACACTTGAAGATAGCAACTGCCAGCTACCTGTACTGCATTTGACTTATGGATTATTGCAATGTAGTGCATGAATTTACATTAGCTTTATCAAATCACAAAGAAGCAGTTGCAGATTGTGATGCAATGAGCATAGCGGCTGAAGCATCTGAAAAGTTGGCGGGCCAGCCGGTGTGCTTACACCGGAGGCATTGAGAGTGAGACACCAAAGGCGTCTACTGGGGTGGAGAATAGGGAGCCACGGGTCTGGGGAGTGTCGTAAGCTCACATATGGAGCATTGTAAACTCCCCTTGTGAGCCCGGGTGGAGCCCAGTCACCAGAATGCTTTTTATGCATTTTGAGTCAAAAACTCGCTTCTCGTTATAACAAATTACTAAACATAGTGCTGCAATATATGTAGCCTACATTATTTTTAAAAGTATACCTTATTTGCAGTTGTTGCATGCTTTAGGCCTATACTTTGTTTGTTACTGCATTAGGCTACGTCTTTAAATTACGTTGAGTTTTTAGTGCTATATAGGCCTATGTATTAAGAAGAACAGGCTGCGAGCTGATTAAGATTTTGTATAGGCCTATAGCTCAGTGACACACAACACTCACACATACTCACATCCATATTCATAAGACAGCGACCACGGACAGAAAATGCTGTAGGCCTGTATGTGCTGGTGGGGATGCATCCTTTCATCCTTCTAGATAAGTCACTTTGTGTGGCACCACATGTAAGAAGATTGACATCCTCAAGCTTGAGTGATTACTTTGGGCAGTCACTGCCTCATCATCCATTAGACATTACTAATTCAATCATTTATAGTCCTACTTGAAATGGAAGTTGAAACACGATTTCTTTCAGAACATTACAGGCTTTTACAGCTAGCTGTTGTCGCTTAAATCGAATGAAACTGATAGTTGTCCTTTATAGCCTATTCACATTGCCCGACATAACACAACTGGATGGTCGATCTGTGACATCTCAGGCTGATGGGCAGTGTGAATTGGCTATTACAGCATCCATACAGTCTCAAAAGTGGGCGGGCCGAAGATAGGTGTGGCCCACAGGGGCCAAAAAGTGGGCGGGCTCAATAGCTTTCGCCACCTATGGCAATGAGTATTCATTGTAGGCTCCGCTTCTGTAAAACTTAAGACGTTGTTTGTGTTACTCAGACTTAGGGCGGGTTGCACCAACCTCACTTAAATCATCACTTAGCTAATGGCCACTTAACTTTAAGTAGTCATTAAATCGCCAATTATATCTCCACTCGATTAGCAGTTAAGTGGCGATGGTGCAACGTGTTTATTTACTAATCTACACTTAAGACAGAGTTAATTGGAGATTTAAGGACTACTTAAGTTAAGTATGGATGGTGCAACCCGACCTTAGACAGATTTCATTAAATATGACTTACCAGTACTGTCTACCCAGTGCACTTTTGTTAGTCATCCTCGACTGTTAACAGCTATTGTAAAATATTTCAACAAGAGGGCCTAGCAGTGGCTAGTGTAGTGCGAGATGTTGTTTGGATTACCCCTCTCCGCGACCACAGTTCGCGGTAAATTTGGATCGGAATTTGAAACCTAAATTAGCTATAATGTACCAATGCACTTATGTCACAGACAGATGGACAGACGGACACTGACATTGTAGCATAAGTGCGAGATGTATATATTACATCTCGCGCTAAAAATTACAAGAATTAAAAATTGACTCTATTATTGCGCAGATGGGAATATCAATCAGCTGCTTCCGCTTGTCGAAGAATACCAGATCGTAGCAGTCAAGAAGAAGTGTGAGGAATTTCTGCTGACTAAAACTGGCAGCATGGAGCTGCTCATTACTGGTGGGCTGTTTGTCTACTGTTACTGTTATTAGTTTTTAATACCAACCGGTGTATACGCTATGGCCTGGTATACTGGTATTGTATTGATAAAATGCCTTCACTAGCGTGTGTTCAGGAACTTCAAGCTCTTTATATGCTGCAAGTCTTTTTTGATGCATTTTAATGTTGTCCAGTACTTGACCATTGCTACTTCACATTTGGGATGATAACTTATGTATTTTACTGATACTGTTGAACGTTGATTAGAAAATAATATTACTATGCCGGTGCCCACCATGGACGTGGGGGCATTAAGAGAAAGAGATGTTGCCATCCGTTTCTGTCTACATTTTGTCTTGTTCGTCTGTTTATCTGTCTGTCTGTCTGTAAGTCTATTCTCCTGTCTCAAAATGATATGTTTTACTGTTTAGTTTTTACGCTTGTGCGGTGCTTTGCTAGCACGGTATAATGCTGTGCCTCGTGTCAGTCTATCTGTCACAAGTTGTGGTGTACTATCAAAATAGATGAATGTATTGAGCTGTTATTGGCACACAGGCTACCTCCGGCTTATCCTACAGGCTACAGACTAAACAATGTATTATAAGAGAATTTGGTTATCCTCTGGAATGTTGTCCCAAACTCTGAACATAAAAATTTTGCCATGGCACGTCGACCATTGCATGCAAGTGTTATCAACTATTGTTCGACGGATGATCATCACCAGTTGTCACAGTCACACTGAACATTCGCCCATGTGTATCACACTATAGGTGAGACACAGTGCATCATGCAGGTTCAACTGCAGCAAGTGAGAGTTGTTTGTGAGTCGTGGTTACTAGATAACATTAAAATAAAAGAAAACCCATGCCGCACGTTACACCGTCCGGTTAGCTGTCCAACAAAATTGCGTCATCAACTTTGTGTCACTTTTAGTCAATGATTGATCGACTAAAGCCCCGCAAATAATAGACTAAAATATTTTAGTCATATGACAGCTCTGTTGTGTACTATATGTGTGAATCTGTTGCAGTTTGTTTCTGTATGTTAAAAATATTATGTGACTAAATGTCTATAGACTCTACTTTTAGGTTTTACATTTTACAAGTGTATATTTTGTTAATATTATATGAGACTGTGGCTAATTTCAGTAACTAATAGTGAAAATTGCTAAACAACTGTTTGTTTTTGCACAGCCCAGACATATGGACTTCAGCAGCTTCTGCAAAAGTGCATAGACTTTGTTCGTTGCAAGAGCTTTACTGAGCTTCAGAAAGATCCACATTTCAGGCGACTTGAGCCGGGAAATCTTATTCGTATTCTGCAGCTGCGTGTGATTGACCTCGAATCCACCATTGAACAGGTGGGAGGCTTTATATGTGTGAAGAGTTAGCAGTTTGTGAAATGAAATCATTTTGTTGGCATTATCATATTTTAGTTCCTGAGCTGTGATCTTTTGAAATGAATCCGGAACGTTTTAATGGCCTGGCTAGTATAAAGCAGCATTCTACTAATGTATATCTTTGTATCTTTAACAATATGATACTAGCACTGACTGCATTCACTATGTGAGCATATTCACAACAATGTTGTGAATATTTATGTAGCTTCAACAACAGTGTGTTCTGTGTAAATATAATTTGTGTGTTACTATTACTAACAGTCCTAGTTCATTGCCATCATGCAGCAAACTCAACTCGATTTTATAAGTGTCAAGTATGAGGGCATAAAAGTAACAGTAATAATGATGATGAATGATGAATGATGGTAATATTACAGTGCAAGAAGACAACGAGTGACCGCGACCTTCGACTGTACGGTGTTATCAGCGAACTTGCATCTGGCTACGGCAACTTCTGCACCGAGTGTAAGTCACGTAAAGTGAACGAAACTTGCTACAACTGTCTCAAGATGTTTCGCGAGAAGGTGAGAGCCAAATGCGACGACGTCAAGGCATACCGCAACCACAATCCCCTCTACTGAACATGTCAGTGGTTTGTTTTGTGCCGCAGTAGAACTGATGGTAATTTATTATTAGTTACTCAGTTCTCCAGTCAGTGTAAACTAGTAATGTGTGTTTTAGCCATATGGTTCAGTGCAAAGCACAGGGCATATGCCAGTATATATCTACGCTGTGTCTATCAGCGATAATTTTAACAATAGTTGCCCTATTCCGGTATTTTTTGGTACAAATATTACTGAAGGAATATGCCATCAAAAGATGGTTTGCTTTCCCACCTCACATGTTTAGTGTAAATACCTTACTTTTGGAAACTAGGAACCTGAAAATCACAACATTACACTGTGTCTAAAAAAACAACACTGGTGTAGCACACTACACTGTGTCTCAAAAATACGACAGTGACGTTGCACACTATAACTTCAATGCACATCAACCGATGATTTTGGTAATTTTTGGCAGAGATATTGCTGAAAGACTATGCTGTTAAATGGTAATTTGCTATCCCACCTCTCCTAACTAAAAATCTGTGCACTACCTTGGGAATCATGAACCCCGAAAATGGGTCTTTTTAGTCATGCTCAAAAATGACACTGGTTTGGTTTGCTATATCTTCAACACTCATCGACCAATTCTCATAATATTTTGTACACAATGAAGTCATACTATTAAAGTACAGTATGCAAATAATTATTATTTCTCGACTAGCCATTTTTGTGTAACACCATTTCGTCAACAAGATCAATGCTGGCACTGGGTCATCTGCCACTGCCGGGACGACATTCGACCAACCAGTAACCCATCGCGATTGCAACAACTTATAGACGTTGCTGACATATTAACTTTTTCTGGAAAACTCTCTGACTAAATGCCTAGCATTGTAGCCTGTCAACTCAAACAAATTTTTAATCAGAATCTTATCTTCTTTTGTAAATGGCATGTTTACTAACAACCAGTGACATTGAAAATGTGTCATTTCTGCCTTCACAGTTTTGCATCCAATTAAGGACATAATAGAAAGCGGACATAATAAATTAAATAGGCTTATGATAGCTCAAGCTCCATAGCTATCTCATGCCAAAAATTATTAAATTTAGTTGATGAATATGGAAATATAGCAAGCAAAATCTTATTTTCGGTATACAGCATGACTGAAGAGACCAAATTTATGGGTTCATGCTTCACCAGGTAGTGCAGAGACGCTAGCAAGGGGAGGTAGCATACTCACTCAGCAACATCTCTGCAAAAAAAAATACAAAAATCGGTTAATGTGCGTTGAAGTTATAATGTGTTGCGTCAGTGTCGTTTTTTTGAGACAGTGTATATATATGGCTTCCAGTGCTGTTTGTCTGCCCATCTCTCTGTTTTTTTATATCACAGTTGAGTTTTATAAGAAATAGCTCAACTTGTTGCCAGACTTCTTTTAACTACTAGTAACTATCATTGTGGTGTAAAATATTGTTTCTAAATTTTGATGGCATTTTACTCTCCATAGCAACGTAAAATAGTACTATTTGTGAGAATGTTGCGCAGTATGGGACGCCATGCATGAAGATTTAAATGATGTTATTGCCAGCGAGTCAGTGACATCCAGTGGCCTCTGAATGTCCAGCCATGGTATGTGTTTTTGAGATTACAGCATGTATCACCATAGAGCTAGTTACAATGATAGACAGTCCTGTGTACTGCCCTGTTTAATTTTATGTTCCAACTATTTAAGGTCAGTTACGACAGTGTTTTATGTGTGATCGTGTAGCGAGAGTTTTTATCGGATCTTATATGTTGGTTGACATGATAACTCTGCCATAATGCGCTGTAATGGAGACGCAATAAGCTGGTGCTAAGTCCAACGTTGTGTGATGTCCGCTTGACCTGATACTGATCTGTTGCTCATTTACATTGAGTTACAGTTTAGAGGAGAAATATGCTCACTGGTAAACTCCTATTGCTGTATTGAATTGCCGATTATTGAGTTTCTCGTTTTTTTTTCATTTATCATCGGCAATATATCCGCTGGATATCATGTGTGTTTCACCGGAGCAGCTTATGTTCTCATTATGCACAGAACTATTTGTACATATGCTTAGTTGTGCATTCAGTGATTCACTGAGAAACTTATAATCATTACTGTGTGTGTACAGTTAACTATTTAACAGTTTATCTCATTTATCTCTGTATATTATAGCAGATGGTTTTGCAGTATGTGTTGATAAAGAACCGCTGCATTTAATTCTACTACGCGTAAGTGTTACTGGCATCAGAGGCTTAGCCTAAAAGATGTGGCACCCTCCCTCAGGAGTCAGCTGGTGCATCAGAGAAGGTCGTCCACTCGAGATTACGAGATTTTACCTGATTGTTATCAGCACTGAGTTTCATTATGGTCCGGTTTTTCCACAGCAAATTAATATCCCATTAATTTAATCCGGCATTAAATCCAGCAGATAATGATCAATTTACTCAGATGTGGTTTTTCCACCGGCAGTTCGTCAATTAAATCGTCCATATCTGCTGGATTTAATGCTGGATTAAATTAATGGGAGATTAATTTGCTGTGGAAAAACTGGACCTAAGTGGTTTGACTTTGTCACTTTGGCAATGGGTAGGCCATCTCACCAAGTATCTCCTGAGATTCTCTGTTTGCAAACCTGGCCCAGCCTTGGGTAACTCTGCGAGAGAAGGCCAGTTAAACGGACACTAAATGTATGAGCACTAAATTCTGCGAATTTTTGATTTAATGACTATAATAAATACCTAACTGATGTGTGTAATCATCTCACTAGGATATGAGTTATTGAAAGTTGGGGTTTCTCTCATTGGGATTATGGGGTGATCGCTTCCTGGTGTACACTGTGCTGCACTAACGTGAAATTATTTTTTATTTACCTCTCGTACGGGTGCAAAGTATTGTGACTGGCATATCTGTGAACATATCTCAAAAACCAAACGTCCAGACTTCACCAAATTTTCTGTGCATGTTGCCCACGACCATGACTCATTCGTCCTGGTTTTGTGGATGACGTGATGTTTACCGGTAATTGGCCAACAACTCGAAAGTGAATCACCAGAGGGCAGCATGGATTCAATATCGCGGTGAATATGGCACACACATTTGCAAAAATGCTGTCATACCCATCTGCCGTGATGCGGAAGTGAACAGTGTGAATTGGCTGGGGGAAAAGTCTGATCTTTGCAATTGCTTTATTTGACATTAGCTGTCAAAATATAATCAAGTGATCTGTGATTTTTATGCTATGGTAATTTGGATGTAAGCACAGCTAGTTGCTGATCACTGACATACTGTTTTTGACTGGGGTTTTTATAGAGCTAGTGCATCTTGGACTGGGTCTCCAAAAGCAAACCTTTGAAAATAATAGTAGCAGGTTTTTAGTTGGCTGGACGGCCTTTCTGTCACCCAGCCATTGGTGATGATATACTGAGTAGAATTAAAGCACCGTCTCGACCACTGAAAATCATCTCCTGGTCGTATCTGTTCTTTATCCACTGACTTGACTTCTGAAGGACTGAAGGCCATCTTTTTTATGCCAGCTGTTTAATCGATGTTATTCATTAGCAATTATTGTTAATTGGCAATTAGTCTTTATTTATTTTGTTTTTGTTGTGTTATTGGTATTTCTACCATTTTACAAGACTGTATTATAATTCATATGTATGCATATAAATATAGAACTTGTGGTATTGTATGTGACGTAAATTGTAAATATTTTTTATGTGTTTACACTCGGTGGCCTTTTACATTTGCGCTGTACTACATGACTACAGTGCTGTGGTTCACACGAACATGAGACTTCGCTTTTATTGAAGATATGACCATACGACTTAGTGTGTCTGCATGTGTGTGGTTAATTTAGCATTAATCTTCATTCGTATGTGGTGGTTTTTTTAGAAATCTCCAGTGCATTAGACTGCGCTCCATTATGCAGTCGCAGTGTTTGATGTGTTGTGTTATTCAAGTATGATTTGACTGCAAGTAGTCGATATCCACTGCTTGGTGTGCACAAGGTGTACCATAAAAATATTAGACGAGCTTCGGCTTCGGACATATACAGTGCATATATATATATATATGTAGTCATCATTACACTCGTTGTGACTGGCTGTTTTCTGCATTGGATTCACTTACTGCTTTGTGATTGCTGATGCACATGAACAGTTGTATGATGGCTGATACGTTTAATGTTATTTTTGCATCTTCCAACCTAAAGGAGTGTTCACATCGTCCATCTCATCTCATCTGACCTCATTTCGTCTGAAGTGAATGGCTGTGAAGTGATCCAGTTCGCCGTGGCTGAGACCAGTCAGAATGCAGTAGGTCGTGCAGCCGGCATAAAAGCAGACAGTGAATTCAGTGGCAACTTTTGTGATATGGTGAAGACAGGTCGCCATCCAATAATCAGGTCGCACGACCTACTTAACCGATAACTTACTGTGCTGTGACTGGTCACATCCGCGGCAAACTGGGTCACTACAGTCACTCAGTTCAGATGAAATAATTTCAAGACTAGAAATGCGTTGCAAAGCCCCAGAAAAATTTTTGACGCTGACTGTACAACTTCTTATGTCCTAAACTCCGGGAACACTGAACAGAATCTCACCAAATTTCTACAAGATGTACAGAAATGTTTGCTGATGACTCTTCTGTAATCAAACTTGCGATATCCCAATCAGTTTCGGAACACTAAGATTACCAGTCAAGATATATCGGCAAAAATTGCGCGTTTTAACAGCGTAAACACCGAGATTATTGGCCGGAAGTTCACCAAAAAAAGTTTGGTAGTTACTCATATGCTACAGAAGTAAGTAGCTACAGTAATTGTTTTTGCAGAGAAAATATGTACAATGATGACTGACTGATCCACTGTTCATATGGCTGCAGGGCTATACCAGGATGCATATATACAGTCTTGTGTTTGGCGCTGGCTGTGCATTTACATGGTGCTTAACATAGACAGTATGTGTATTGCAGTAGACATCGAGTGATATACATGTACATAGCAGCCAAGTTGGGATGATTGTTTAGTAAAATGATGACAATGTTTCCACGATATTTCACCAACAAATACTTGTTCAAATTCTCACCATCAACTTGTGAGATAGTAATGATTATTGGTTCACTGCTGACCTGGTGATGAGAAATAGTTATTGTCAGGTGCCCTATTTCCCAATCCATTTGTGCCAAGGGTTATAGTTTTGTAAACAGTTTGGTTTGCACTTTTAATTAACGTATTACCAAAACTTTCTTTTCTTGTGTTATTTCCAACTTATAATTTATATTTCTAGAAATAATAGGCATTGATTATTTCGCTGAAATCATGCTAGTAGTTCACACATAAGTCTGTATCAAAATGAATGACTACCAATACTTGTTATAATGGATACAAATAAAATTCAGGAGACTCATAAGGACCATTATCACACTTGTCTGAAATGTGGACTAAACTGAAGTCATTATTTTAGTTATGGACATTTTTCGTTACAGTTTAGATTTATTGATTTTACATCTTTGTTTGATACATTTGGGTTTAGTTAAAATTTTACTTAACTTAATTGTAAATTTCCAGTTATTACCTATTTAAGTAATAATTCAGTAAAATGCCATTTCAGTGTGAGTGTACAACAAACACATGGCCAATACTGCTGTTGCATTCTACTTGTACTGCATATGGAAGCTAATTGTGGTCAGCTTTCAGCTGTTGATAGTAAATTGCTCATTGCTGCAATCTTGAACTTGACTGTGTAGTGTGTTGTTATTGAAGGTTTGTGTTGTGCACCACTCACCTTTGTTCAGAGGTCACTTTGACCTAGATTACGTTATCACTTGTCTTCATTAATAATTTATTAATTTTTGAGTAATTTTGCTTTCTGTCAGAAAGCGTCAGTGTTCAGGGTTTGAAT
>Ga0209782_1000181_pt1 | contig 24758 bp, 16 predicted proteins | sample WorMetmaBAHAMAS1_FD_187390 | JGI IMG/M metagenome (GOLD analysis project Ga0209782, IMG submission 187390) | Marine gutless worms symbiont microbial communities from Max Planck institute for Marine Microbiology, Germany - Inanidrilus... | ecosystem: Host-associated > Annelida > Digestive system...
CAAACTACAGTTTATCTATTGTGTTAACAGCCATGGATCAAAAACTGCAAAAATCATAAAAAGGTGATATTACTCAGCATCACGTTGACATTTAGACGACGTGATGGTGAGTAGTATCACCTTTTTATGATTTTTGCAGTTTTTGATCACAATAGATAAACTGTAGTTTTTATCATTTCTAGAAACATAATATCCAAACATCACTATTGTGAACTGAGCTCTGATTGGACACTTGCATCTGTCGCCATTTTTAAACTTTAGATATTGTTTATTTGTTTTTGACATTGATGAATTTTTGTTAATGATTTATATATTAGCAGTATAATGGAGAAGAGAAATAGTGCACGGGTTAGGCGTGCCTCTGAAGCAAATATTCTTCAAGAACCGCATCAATTTTTGTCCTATCAACCAACTGACGATGCACACTTGCCAATGAACAGGTGTTGAACATGTAAAATAGCAGAACCCTACTGTACTAAATTTTACTTGCCCTAACTGATACAGTAGGCTTGTAGAACGTTTTGGTGATATTGATTATACGTGATTATTCTGAAGGATTAGCTTGACTAGAATGTAGAATAGTATCACATCACATAGAGGTAACGGAAACGGCAAACGGTAAAATGCGGGCCTGCAGTTTAGGGTTAGTACGGTTAGGTTTAAGGTTAGGGATAAGGTTAGTGTTAGGGATAGGGTTGGTGTTAGGGTTAGCGATGGTGTTAGGGTTAGCACATTCTACTATTTGTCACCCTAGCAGCCCGCATCCCCGCACGCCCGCATTTTACCCATAGCCAACGGAACCAGACCTCTAGGGGCCTCTATATCTGAGAAATACATATTTTTTTATGTAAATAATGTATTGTTTACTGGAACAAATAAATGATGATGAATGTTGATGTGATGAATCTTATAACAATACTACGGTTTCCGATGCCTTGGAGATATGCGATATAAGCATACAACACCTCCTGACCTGACCAGTAATAATCTAATCTATTTTTAAAGGTATTGACTGTTTCAGCACCAACTATATAATAATAATATGCATCTTCTGCTAAAGAATCGTGTGGTATTTATGAAAGGTTGTCAGTGTCGATTGTAATTTTTGAGTGCACAGGTCTATCAGTCGAGCATCATTCAGAGCGACATTTAAAGCATCAAAGTCAAAATTGGACGAGTTTTTCAAGAATCCTCTTGACTTTGGGGTATAACATGCAGTTTGGAATTGACTAACTTCTGATTGGACTGTAATTCTATTAACATAGCAGCAGTAATTTTTGTCATTTTCATATAGAGTTAGAGTCATCCACAAAAACTGGACTAGACCGATTCAGTAATGATATGTCACTGTACATGCTGATTCAGTACTTGGAGAACGGAAATTAAATGTGTCATGTTTCCTACAGCTGATGGTGGTTATTAGCTGTATTCCAATAGTGCATTGGTGTGAGGGATGGCATCAGCACTGGTTTGTCTGGGTGTTGATCAAATTCAGCAAGTTGAGTAACTAATTACTCATCTTGATAGTGACGAGCCAGTGTCAAAAGAGACATGCTGCAAACACTAATTACTGGTACTGTCGGACCAGTACCGATCCACAAAAATAGACAGGTACCGATTCAATCTGCGGTGAACTAGATGTGGTTCATAATCAGTACCAGCGTCTGTAGATCTGTTCTAACTCTGAGTCTTTGAGTGGTAGTGCTAGTGATGTCAGTTTCATGTTGCTAAGATAAATTCACTGTAATTGTCAGGAGTCTTGCAACAATGTGGCAGTTAATAACTACATTCAGGTTATCGATAACCTTGAGCCTCCTGATCTTCTGCTTATTTTTAATTGATATTCAAGTAGCTTGAAGCATTTTTACTAGCAGATGTTTGTATTACAAAAAATGTAATCATTTGATTTTGATTATTTACAGCAGTTAATTTTACAGTTACTTTGTATGGCATTAACTGTTATTGACTTGTAAGTAATCATTCACTGTGTTATGGACAATGCTAGTTTGATGACAGGAAGGTCAATCTGGAGTAGAATTACTGTTGTCAGAAGTTTGTTTCGTAGTGCATATAATAATTTGCTGTATTGCCACTGAGAACTTGCATGATGTGTGTGTTTTTTTTTCTGTTGTGTTATATCTTAGAGTAAGCGGGCAAAGCGTGTTCGGTCTGACGATGACAGCTTAAGTTTGTGCAGTGTGGACGTGAATGCAGAGGTAACAGTATGTGCTTGATGTCAGATCATTTACGTATGGGCTCCAGGGCTGTAATATGCCCTTGATTTATTTGTTGATTTTGCCACTATGTAGATTGTTTGCTTGTTTACTCAACTTCCTTATATGCACCATTGATTAGTTCTTAACTGATCATGTCTCGGCAGCTGTTCAGTGTTCAGAACCTATTTCAGGTGGTCAGTAACTGTCATCCTCTCCCGATATAACAGCTGTTGAAGAGTGCCCCAAATTGAATAATCCACAGGGTTCAGATAGATGAGTTAGGTGGTAAGTTTGACAGCTCACTGAAGCCAGGAACATTGTCTGCAGGAAGCAACTGTCGATTCTGAATCACAGCTGTACTTGTATGGCTATGTTTAGTGGGACGTTCAAACTTAACTCAATCGATCAATAATCATAGCCTGTCCTTGAATTTATGACTAGTAGTCACTTGGAATTCCTACTGCTGAATATATGCTGTGTATATATTTTGTGAATGTAAAGACCATACTTATCAAAAGTTACTTCACACTGCTAGCATTTCCAATGACCTGGGGTGGCCCATAATCCTAATTTAAAGGAGAAATTATCTTTGTATTTGATTATTTTTAAAAATTGTCCCTGTTAGTTGCAGTTAATAGCAGTGATAATCAGTGACCTTGAATGAACTTCACTGTTCTTGTGCTTCCATATTAAATAAAGATGCAGCTGTATCTCATAAAGTATATGAGAAAAGTGATAACACTAGAAAACTTGCAATAGTATTGACATGTGCACCCATGCCACAGCCATGCTAATCCTAACCATAACCTTTTAATATTTTAACCTTGGGATCACTGTATGTTGACTTCTGAGAGCCTGCCATGGATTATCTCTACCCACTTGGTCTTGGTAGCTCAAGCTGTTTTTTTCTTTTGAGCACAAATAGACATACCAAATCTAGGGCTGTGACGAATCTGACAAAAATTTGCATTCGTCGAATGCGAATTTCATAATACAAATTCGTTAGAATGTGAATGCAAAATTGATCATGTGAACAAATTTGACATAGTAGTACACTGTGTAATGTGTTATTATGTGTGCATCGTATAAAATTAAGAAAAGTAATGCCGATTATCACAACTTTCTTTGCATAATAAAAACTTGTGTTGACTAAAACCAACACGTTTGATTCCTTAACACATGCAACACAACTTGTTTCGGTGTCCGGTGGGTATAGACATGTGGTTCCGATCGTGTAGACCTGATATTCTAATTTTACGATGGGACCTGAAAAATATTCGACGAATTTCGAATCTGAAGTTCGAACATCGTTGAACTCGAATGCGAACTTCGTCACAGCCCTAACCATATCTACAGACACACTAATGACTGTGACTGCTCACTTTGGGTAAATTTGATGATATTGCTAATTTTTATAGCATATTTACTGCTTATAGGAACCAAAGAAAAAGCGACGCTCGTCTTTAGCAAAAGTGACGTCACTGACTGGCTTCTTATCTCCTGTTCCTTCTGTGAAGAAAGTCGGTAATTCTTTGCAGGTATGTCTAAATCATCTGTGCCAGTATTATACATTGCTGGAAGTGGGATGTGTCCAAAATAGTCAGTGCTGTTAGAGTTGATTGCTTGAAGTGGGCCATTAGATTTAACTCACTAACTTAAATTGGTACATATGAAATTGTATGAATGCATTTGCACAAAAATGGACTCGTTATTGCAGCTGATAATGCCGAAAACGTCATACATGCAGCCGTGACTCAACGATTAAGGCAGTGGATTTGGTTACCTGTATTGTTACCATTGTCACTGATGTAAAAATGCATCCAGCGAGAATTGCTGCATTGAGCTAGTAAAGTCATGTTGCACTGTAATTAATTATTAAAACTTTTGTCATATAATGCACACCTGATGTATGTTATTGTGGGAACAATGTGCAGAAGTCGATAAGCGTGTGGGCTTTGAAATCACAAAAGAGCGGCGGATCACTGTACAAGGATCCGTTGTCGTACAGCACGCCACCTCGCCGACGTCTGAGTCGCTACTGGCATGAAACAGTTGATGCGGAGGAGGTGATGAGCTTGGATAAAACTCAGCTGGACAGACAGGAGGCACGTGCAGCTTTTGTGACATTTCTGAAATGATTAAAATGTGGCTTAATAGATAGTGTTGCGTTGTACTTTTGTACGTTTTAATGCAATAAATGTTTTATTGCATAAGTTTAGTTGTGCTCTAAATTTGAGTTTATCATAGGCTTTAATTTTGTTCATCTGTTTCAGCGGCATAGTTAAAACGGTAATTTTGTGGATTTTGTCACTTGCTTGTCACTGAGCCCCGTGAGGTGTTAGAGACATGGAATTATGACTTCCATTTTAGTTTCAAATGTGTGATGGCGTAATCCTGTTTGTATTGTTTGACTGCAGCTGCATGTTTACTACTTTAGTCTACATATGTTGCATGTCTGTAGGCAATATATGAGCTGTTCAGAAGTGAAAAAGAGTTGATTGAAGACCTGAACATGGTTAAAACGGTCAGGACTAACTGTTGCTTGTTTGTGTTCATTTTTTTCCGCATGCTTGGGCCGGTGCCTGATGCGCCCTAGAAGACATTGTAAATTAGGCGCTATATAGATTGTTTATTAAATGTGTTTTCCTTATTACTTGCTTCCTTTTGCTTCTGGTAACTTGCTTCCTTTTTTTCTAGCTTATTTTTTCCTTTCTTATTTACTTCTCCGGTATCTTTTTTTCAGAATAGCTGCGCTCCGTTTCCAGACTGGATGTCACAGAAGGCGACTAAATCTGGATTATAGTTTTTTTTGGGTTCAGTTTTGCGTCGTTGTATTTTTGTGTTTAGGATGCATGATTATTTCTGTTAGTATTTGTTTAATTTTTTCTTGTGGTGTGAAGGTTGTCTCTCCCTGTTATGGGCACTGGCGTGATAATTTAAATTAGCCTCTCGATTCCTTGCGGCCAGGGTTGAGGTTAATATATCGCTGGCCTTCCTATACTTGGTAGGGATAGCTCTCCACCCCTGACCTTTCGTCTCTGATATAGCCATATTTGTGCTGGAAAGGGACGTTAAACACCAACTAACTTGTGTTCATTTTTTCATTTATTCTGAAATTATCATTATTTTTAGTTTTCTTATTGATTTTCAACTGTTTTGTGCAAATTTTTGATTGCTTTCATTGTTGTTGTGGACGATACTGATGTTTATAATACATGGGATTGTATAACATATTGTCTGCCTGTGTCGGCCTCTTTGCTTTTTGTCAATGTTTAGACATGTTTTATGCCACGAAGGGCATGTTACCTGTATAATTTTTTTCTCAGCATTTACCAACAGTTTCCTGTGGACTGGTTTAATAAATACTGACAGTGGTAGTAGCAGTGTGTTTTAGTCGCATGTTGTTGTATTTTTATTCAGACGTATCATGACTCCATACAGAAACTGCAGCTGATGAGTGATGCGGAACTCACAGTTATCTTTGGTCACATCGATACGCTCGTGCCGTTACATCAAGGTCTATATGAATCTAAGTCATACAAAGAGATCTTCACTCCCGTATTTGTTCTGTTCTGTTTGCTATATTTTGATGACGAAACCTCATCTACTGTGCATTTTTATCGGCTCCGTAGCAGGGGAGATAATACGTTTGGTAGCGCCCGTGTGTGTGCGTGTGTGTGTCCATCCGTTTATCTGTGGACGCTCTCCAGTTTGAACCATTTAACCTTTGGCCTTGATTTTTGGCATGAGGGTCGACCTTGACCTTAGCTAGCCTGGGATTGCAGGTCAAGGTCGTAGGTCAAAGGTGTCCATCCATTTATGTGTTTGTTTACGCTCTCCCGTTTGAACCAGTGGTGCGGAGCAGGTCAATATTAGGACTCAGCTTGCTGAGTTCAGCCAGTGGTAATTGCGAATGATCATTACCAGTCCATTGGAATTGTCTGTTTGTCAGCAATAAGGAGGCATTCAACGTGTCACGCGTAAGCGGTCGATCAGCTTTAGTTGGAAGGATAAGTTTAAAGTATATGGCTGCTGTGATATGTATGCTTATTTATTAGTTCTGTAACGATTTTTAAGATAGACTTTTAGATGGTGATTTTGTCTAAAATTGAACACAGAATTGTGGCCAATCTTGCATAACCAAAGGATTGATTTTCTTTCTGCGCCACTGTCTGCGCCATGCAAGGTCTGACTTTAATTAGCATCAAGAGTCAGTTGAGTCGAGCGGGACGTGCATTTTATGTCTTCTGTTAATGCTGCCAGGTCATAAACTGTAACGCAACACCTCCACTCGTTGTCATAGGCCTGTTTACCAACTCGTTTTTCGACAGCATGTTTTTTTTTGTTTTTGTTTACATGTTTACAACTTAACGCCAATGGATGTCAACAAATTTATGTTTGTAATTGCTTTTAGAAAGAGTTTTCATTGTAATGCATTGGTGCTTTTGTGTTTCACATTTTTGGTTAGATTAACATTGTCTTGCAGATACCTAATTGCAGTTATGTTGTAGTCCTACTGCACGATGGCATGTTTCTTTATTTATGGGATGTCATATATTATTTATGTATATGTTCATAAAATCTGACGATTTTTTAGTGAGTACATTGGAAAAAATTCGATCGTACATTGAAAACTAGAATCGTCAGAGTACTAATATTTCTACACGTAACACCATATGATGTGTCAGTGTGTATGATACAGGGTGATCAGTTGCTTCTAAAACCTAGAAAATTCAGAGAATTTGACAAAAGTCACGTGAGGGAAAATCTCATAAGGGAAAAGTTTAGGGCTATAATTCTAGATGTTTAGGGCTAATAATGAATGAGATGCCATGGAAATTATGATGAAGCATGAGATTGACGTAGTAACAATGTGGAAGTTGTATATCAAAATACTAATGTTGGCTGCTGGTGCCAGTGGTCTGATATGTCGGCACATCTGGCTGACTGAGTGGAAGTGATGAGGAGGCGTATGTTGTTTCTGGTGCGTGTCTATTTGCAGAACTCATTGACAGAATGGAACAACAGCGTAAACCAAATGGTGCAACAGAAAACATTGGACCAGTTCTTGTTGAATGGGTATGATTTGCTGAGCTCAAAGTTTGCTGCTTATTTTGTTGAGTGTCTGTCTGTCTGTCCATCTGTCTGTCTGCGACGTAAGTACATTGGCGCATTGTAGCTAATTTACGTTTTCAAATTCCGATCCAAATTTACCACGCATTGTCGTCGCGGGGAGGGGTCATCTCCACAACAACATCTGGCGCTGTGCTAGCCACTGCTAGGCCCTGTTGTTTTGTTGTGCTGCAGTGCTCCATTTTTTGACGCTCTGATACTTTTGGCAATTGTAGATTCATTTCATCTTGCCTATATTATGCTGTGTTTTTTGTCTCACTTTTGCTGCTGGATTCACAAATCTGGTCACACCATGAATTAAAACTTATAATAGATTTCCTGTAAAAAAATGATCAGTAGTTTTGTTATTTTTTTGTACAGTTCCTATTATAATATCTTGTGCCCATCATCTCTTTATCGTGCTTTAAGCAGTTTCATGTCGTGTCGTAGAAGAAGAGCAACTAGTTAGCCTGTTGTGAGTTCTATAACTATGACCATTTTATATCCATTATACAACTAACCTTTGTTACCCCTCCACTCTCAATGAAGAACTGAAATATGTTTGAATGCCTGGATGCACTTGCTGATGGCAGATGGCACATTCAGGTTAGGGTAAATTTTCACAAGATTTTGCATTGATGTCAACTACACATTTTATTATTATTATTATGCAGTTTTTAACGCGCCATATGTCTGTCAAAGTATGACGAAATCGCAGGCGATTGGTATCATATCTGCACCAAGTGTAGTGAGTAATGTCAAGAGACGAAGGCAGTATGTAGTTTGGTGTTGGTCAGTTGTAGAAGTGCTTGCTGTTGGCTGATCTGATCAAATGATGGTTTAGTGTATCGTACGGTTGTGCAGATTCCCAAGTTGGACGAGGTGTATGCATCATACTGTGCCAACCAGGTGTTTGCGAAGTCGGTGTTGGACTTAAAAAAGCAAGATGCACACATTGGAGATTTCCTTGAACGCTGCCTGGAGTCCCCGTTCAGTCGACACCTCGATCTCTGGAACTTCCTAGGTAGCTGTTGAATGACAACCTGTTATACAGACACAGTAGGTAGTTATTTATCTAGTACAAATTATTATTAGTAGTCACTTGAGTTTATTGGAATTTCTACTGTGCATTAGAAGCACTCTATACATTAGTCTTTATATAAAGTCAGCATTTTTTGTATTGGTTTTGTGGAAGTGATCATGTTATTTTGTAAATGAAAAATCGATATGTTATTTGTTTTGAAATTTTTAAACCAGGAATAAAATTCTCTGAATGTTAAGTTTGGCTGATTTTAATACATGTTTTATTACACCATGTGTCAGTCAAACTGAGGCCAAAAATTAATATACCTTTAAATGCAAAATAACTCGACCAAAACTTTATTTTCAACACACTAATTACCATTTTTTAACATAGACTGTAGAAATTTCACCAATATATCCAACATAGTTTCTGTGACATAAAAGTTTAGCATGGTCAGCAAATCTGCTATGATTGCAGATGTTCCCCGCAGTCGTCTCGTCAAGTATCCACTGCTGTTGAGGACGATTCAGAAACACGTGAGTGCATTCACTTTGTATCATCAGCTGCGTGTGTTTCATCGTATTGCACTGCTGCATTTCCCGTTGTCATACTCGTTAAGTTTCAGAAAACGATGCTTGATGTTTTATTGATGTTTGCCACATGCGGACTCTGCTACTGTAAGACTAGGCCTGATTCATTTTCAGTATGATTGTTGCACAATGCAGCTAAACCTGTCTTCAGTGTATTATGAGTTTGTTTTGTGTTGTGGTACTTTATAGCACCTTTAGGGCGGGTTGCACCAACTTCACTTAAATCACTTCACTTAGCTGATGTCCACTTCACTTTAAGTAGTCATTAAATCGCCAATTATATCTCCACTTGATTAGCAGTTAAGTGGCGATGGTGCAATGCGTTTATTTACTAATCTCCACTTAAGTCAGAGTTAATTGGAGATTTTAAGGACTACTCAAGTTAAGTATGGATGGTGCAACCCGACCTTAGTGTTTCAGTGTTTTGACATTGTCGGTTGGCCAGTAGAAAGAGCACCTGGCTTGTACAGAATTGAGTGATGGTGTGCTGGTGTGGTTATCTGTCTGGAGTGAAGTGCAGATGATTTGCATATGGTCCAGCTGATGCCACTGCCACGCCATCATCTCTTGCTTCATTAAAATCCACAATGGTTCTGCTTTTACAGCTGGTACCGGTGTAGTATCAAATAACTCGCATCTGCGCCATTGCGCGTGCACGATCTCGCAAAGTCTCGTACGCAGGTGTTTATTTATTTAATACTTATTTCTTCGGTTATGGTTAGGTTTAGGATTAAGGTTGGTTAGGGTTAGGGTTAGGTTTAGGTTTAATAATTCCCACATGTCGTGCAAATCTCGTGCTGCGAGTTATTTGGCAATGTGACATATTTGGCATGACACCGGCTTACCAAGTTTGTCCTGAAGAAGAAGCCATTAAATTGGCGTAGCAGTGTAGTTCTGGTACTTACTGGTTTTTAGAGTGTTTTTGGTGTTGCTGTGTTATATTGTGTCAATACAACGCTAAGTGATAGGTTGGGAAGATTGTCGCTGAATTCTGATGTGTATTTTTTGAGTGGAGTGTAAAAACTTAACTCAATGAGTCATTGTGTGCCTGTGCAGTCAGTGCTGAGGAGAATACAGTCATATTGCAGTCGAGTTAGTCTGCTGGTTGCACTAACTGTTGCAGATTTTAAATTTACTGGCCTCTCTTGCTTAAAACACTGAGAAGTGGCATAGGAATAATAATCACTCAGTATGCAATAGCTGCAGCAGAGTGTCAACAGCAACTGGCTTAGTCAGTGGTGACTATGGATTTTCGACCTTTTACATAATCGACATCCATTAACCGATCGCAAAAAAAAATTTTTTGCACAGGTGATTACGTCTGCAGCCCCTACCACAGTAGCAAATTTGGTGCAAATCCATCCATGGGGGCTTGTGGGCAAACATAACCAATTTTTTTTTGTTTATGCCCTTTTATGATTGGAAGTCAGACTGATCAACGGATTTTTGCACTTAATGACTCAAATGATGCAGACTCGTGCAAGGATATGCTTTTTTGCAGTTTTTTTCCGTTAATTTGATACCCATTTAGGGGGTCAAATCACCATAAAAACAATGTTGGCAGCTTGAATAGGCGTCTTCAAGCCAAACATGACAAATATTGAAACTTTCATACTATCAAAACTACTGCACTGATTGCAACCAAATTTACCATTTTGAAAGTAAAGATTCATTATTTACCTTAGTGAATATGTAGAATAAAATATACTGTAATTGGTAATAAAACAGCAAATATTACTTATTACAAATAGCAGTGTTAACAGCGACAGAACAAAAACTGCAAAAATCACAAAAGGATACAATATTCCTCAGTGTCACATTGACATTCAGTTTATATGATAGTGGATTATATCACGTTTTATAATTTTTGCAGTTTTTGATCTGTTGCTATTAACACACTATAAACTGCATTTTTTAATACTTATTGCACGTAACGATTACTGCAGACTCCACTGGGACATCGAGATGTTCTGTTGATTGACGAGTCACTGTCGATGCTTGATGGCATCATTAAGCATGTGGACACAAGGACAGGTGAAGCCAAGTGTGCGTTTGTCAAGCACAAACTCCGCTACACACATGACGACCAAGTATACTCATATTCTTTCCTGTGCGATGTTTTCACTGTGAATATATTGATTAGTTTTCTTTTCGTACAACTTTGTGTGCTGTTTTTTGAAATGTGTGTTGTTGTAGCTAATTTATTACCAGCTGTGTTGCTGATGCATCTTGTAAGAAACATCAGAGCTACCTAAGTACTGCCTAGCAAACCCATTGCGGGCGCTAGGGACTAATGCACCGTAGAAACATTGTAGATTTTGGTGCTATATAGGTTGTTTGTGTGTTTGTTTACATTATCACTTGCATCCTTTTGCTTCTTGTAACTTGCTTCTTTCTTCTCTTGCTTGTATTTTCCGTTTTTTTTTTCTTTATCTTTTCTTCTGAGAAGAGTCTCACTCCGTTTCATAAGCGGCGAATTTAGTTTTGTGTTAGTGTAGGTTTATTTCTTGTTCATAGTTTTTTTTCAGCTTTAATTTTGATTGTGTCACTACTAGCCAAGATATCGGCTGGGAAGAGCATCTCCGATTAATCAGTCATAGCAATACAAAACAAGTAAAGATAAACGGGCTTAAGGTTCAAGCCAACGCTGGTTGATGATGTCACAGATTTCAACTAAACATTAGTCAAAGCTGCTACAGGATATATAGTGTGCATTTTTGCCTCCTTGCATTCACCATTAAAATTTTTAGAGCTAAGTAAATTTTTAACAAATTTATACTATACACTATTGTGCAGTTGTGTTTATTCAAGCATTTGTGTATCTGTAAGTGCTATGATTAGAGTTCAAATTAACTAAATTAAAGCTGGTAGATTTGTAGCACTGAAGTCTCGCATTTAATTGATGTCAAATGAGCCGTACCTGTGTACACTTCTCAACCACAATGCATTACTGAGCATCAGCTTTCGGGCTGAGTAATAATAAAACGACGATGGTGGATGTGGATGGCAGCTGCCTAACAGCGGATTTATAGCCCAAGTCGGTTGGCTTGGTCTAGGTATTGGTGGCCACCTGGCGCTCAGTTTGTATTCACCAGATGAACCAGGTGAACTCTTGCAGTGCTTGAAACACGATGACAGCACCATAAATATCATCCTGGTTATTATTATTATTTCGTTTAGACTCTCGGTAAATATGATCCCGAGGTAGTGTAAAAATAAAAAAGAAATGCCAAGATGGGTACGATCATTCAGTCAGTGCAGTCATAGGCTGGTAAACTATCATGAAGCAGTATGGCATTGAAACGTTGCACGAGCACCGAACATCTTTGGAATAGAAAGCCCGCTTCTCTGGCTTTCCCTGTACTCTCAGAGATCTTTCTATACTCAGATCTGACAGGAGCTGGCGAGCTGATGTGTTGAAAACGCCCAGTCTCAACAGCGATTATTATTATAATATAATCTGTTATTATTATTATTATTATTATTAGTAGTAGTAGTAGTAGTAGTAGTATTACTGAACTTTTGCCAGTAGTCATTATCAGACCTACTAAGTGTAGACATGGTGGCACAGCAGGATATACCTGTGAATTTATCAACTATCTGCATACTAGCCTGGCTTGACATAGGATAATTTGTTGATGATGGAAAACGTATTGTTGTTTGATACAGAAATGTTGTGCAATAGAAGAGTCGACCATTATTCTCTGTGACGGTGAACTGAGGAACAACCGAGGAACGGTTTGTGAGATGCATATTTACTGTGCAGGTTGTGTATTGGTGCGGTTATCTCTGTAGCTTTCACCAGATGGCACCAACTGTACATGATAGCACACATCCGATTCCAGCTGGCTACTCATTAATCGACCCGGAAAGGATAAGGTGCTGAGTTGGCCTGGTTGGCTGACCTGTAGCGGATGGTTTACCCACAGTATTGATCACCCATCGGCTGCAGGTCGAGCGCAGGGCAGCAAAAGTTCGCCTGCCAGAGACCGGCATTCTATCACTGTGCCACGCAATTAACTTGTTGGTGATGTAGGTTGTGGTATAGTTGCATGTTCTATGGGAAAATGATGACAGACGAACGGAAATGACAGATTTGGCTAGTAGAGTATTTTATCACGGCCAAATGGTTTTTTTGCCTGTTTACTAGTAGTATTGCATCTTGTTGCATTGCTCACTTTTTAGCGCGAGATGTAAGATATACATCTTGCGCTTATGCCATGATGCCAGACCGTCTGTCTGTCTGTGACGGAAGTGCATTGGCGCATTATAGCTAATTTAGGTTTCAAATTCCGATCCCACTTTACCGTGCATTGGCCGCCGTGCTGCTGGCGGGTGCCGTGCTGCTTGCGGTCGCCGTGCTGCTGGCGGGCGAATCATCTCGCGCCATGCTAGCCAGTGCTAGTTTACTTTAGCTGTTAATTTTCAGAAACTTTTCACCGGAGATTTTATGTTTATATCAATTACTGTAATGCATCTATACTGTAATAGATGCACTATAAATATGCAATAGATGACGATAATGGTGGTGATGATGATAAAGTGAATGCGATAGTAATATTTTGGTGTGGCTACGACACTAGCTTATATATAGATGTTGAATAGTACTGTGATAATACTCTGCTGTTGGTTAGGCAACAGAATAGGCATTTAGCGTGTGAAAGTAAAGGCTAGCACAAAAACTAAATCATTTACTTAACTGTGTTTTAATATTAATTAATTATTACTTTAGATAAAATTGCTCGTTAAAAACGTTTATTTTTACCGACACCAGTTATGTTACTAACTCCAGTTGTATTCCATGTCTGAAAATGGTTGTGTTGTTGGCGTTGCAGAAGCTGTACGTCTGTCTGTTTGAGAAGGCGCTGGTGCTGACGCGACCAGTCACCCGCGATGGTTCTGTATTATATCAGGTGTACAGTCATCCGCTCTTGCTGTATGATCTTGTGGTCGAAGAGCTGAAAGAAGGCTGCATCCAGAGTGGCTCGTTCAAGCGAGTCTTCACGCCAACTCAGTCCGGTATGCTCAGTTGTCTTAAGTTTATGTGATTTCTCGATGTTGGCTAAAGAAAACTTGAAGTAGTATTTTGAGCATTGACAGATTTGACAGCTTTGTGAGGAAGATGCTGTGGACTGTGACGGTATCAAATGGAGAGAAGTTATAGATGTGTATGCTGTGTAATAATTACGAAGACAGGGTGTGCATGAATGAATGAATGTTCTTATATTACTCGCTTGCCAAGTTATCCTGTATAATTGACGACTAATGGGTTGTGGTTGTTGTTAAGTCGCATCGCGACACCAGTAAGATGTTATTGCTACAGGCAGATTAGCGTGGTCTGTCAGGCAGGGCACTCGAGCTGTAAAAATCCTCATTCAATTATCTCCGAAGCTTCTTTTATGGGACCTTGCACGATATGCCGTGTGTTTTTAAAAAACTGGACCCATGCCATATTTTCAAAATAATTACAGCAAATATTGGTCACTATCAGTAATTTTTGGTAGACAGAATCTACAAAGCGTCTACAGTGTTCACACTTGTAGCTTGAAAATTTTGACAATATAAGGTGCCAGCTTTGGTTAATTCTATAGCTGTACTTTTACATTGTGCATTAAAAATCAGATCCCTGCATTGCTGTAACAAGATATTACAGCAAATCATTTTTAATGTTTGATTAGCATCGTCCGCTGTGGATGGCTATCATGAAAATAAACTAAGCTGGTATCCAGTTTTATCAAAATTCCATCAGCTACCTACCCAAAGACTGAAGAATCTCTGTAGATTGTCTGTGCCAAAAATTATTACTATTGACTAATATTTGTTGACGTTGTTTTTTTGAACACAGTGTCCGTAATAGACATGCAAAGTATTCGAGTGTGTGGCCCTGTACACTTAGAGCATGCGAGTGTGTGGCCCTGTACACTTAGAGCATGCGAGTGTGTGGCCCTGTACACTTAGAGCATGCGAGTGTGTGGCCCTGTACACTTAGAGCATGCGGTAGACAACTTTACTTGCCGTCGATATCGATGGTGATATGGCCTCTGTCAAAATTTGAGATAACTGGATAAGAATTTTTACAGTTCATGTGCTCTGGCTATTGCCTACTGAATGATGTAAGAGTGCTGAAGCACTCAAAGCCAACTGGAGCAAATCACCCACTGGATTTTATCATGTCTTCATCCGTTACGTGGCTTCTGAGGAAACGGACAATTATGCAGACTCACTAATGCCAGTAATCATTTTTATGATAACTTTACTAGCAGGTTTTATTATGCGTTGCAGATGTGAGTGAACATGCTGTTGTCATTTAATTGATTCCGTTACGGCGGTGTCTCATAATGTTATATGTTAGTGGAATTTGCACGGTCGGTAATACAAACTACGACTGTTGAGTCGCCAGCACAACTCAGAGCTGTGTGATGCTGTATATTTCCAGGCTTGTATAAAACAACTTCACTGGATGATTTTTTAAAAATTATACTAGCCAATACCCGGTTGCCCGAAGCCCAAGCTGCAGCTGACATAATCTGCATGTCTCTCCATGCCCAGCCAGCATCTCGTGTGCACAGCCGGCACAATGGGCCCGCCTGCGTGGACGTATCTTAGCTGTTGCTCAGCAATATGCCCGCCCATCTGCAGCACAGGCAGCCTGGTAGGCCTAGTATGGCAATAACATTAATTGCCAACACTTTCAGTATGACTATCTGCAGTTCATGAGTACAATGTGAATGGAAGAACATCTGTGAAATGGATGCTAAACTGAGTCGACTGCATTGGTCGTCAGTTAGACGGAAACTGGATTGAGAAAGTGCATAGCTGTAATTTGTCTAAAAACGTGATGTTGTGTTCAGCACACAGCATGTTCCGCGTATCGTCTGCGATCGACTCGGGTCGGAGTCACACTCTGCAGGCGAATGATGAACTGGACAAGCGTCACTGGCTGCAGTGCATTGACGACGCACTCAGTCGTGAAGTGTTGCCCGTCGCCGCCGGTGCAAAGGTTCACCGTCATTCCAGTGATGTGTCTTCGACTGATGCGTTATCTGCAGATTTCCAGTCTCCAACTTCCTCCCATGAGGATTGTCCAGCCTCTTCAACAGCCACATATGAAGATGTTGAATCTCATGGCAACGGTTCGGCTGATAGGCGTCCCCGCTGTACACGCTCGCTGCAAGTTTCCAGTTGTATATTTGAAGAGCTTTAGAAAACTTTTTAATGTTATCTGTTTATTTTGCATTATGAAATTTTGATATTAACTCATAGCTGCTGGCGAATCTTTCTTTGTTTTCTGCCTTGCAGTTTACAACTGTACACATTTTCAGATGGCATTAGCCGGACGGAAACTGTAGTAATATGAACAACAGTGTACTTTGAAAGATTTTATCTTTAGTTCGCCTTAATTTATTTTGTCGTTTTTGTTTATTTAGCTGCCATCCTCATTGTGATCTCTTATTACATGCCATGCAGATTGACTAGTGAACGTTGTGTTGTCGATTGTGTGAGATGTGAATAGGTGTGCTGTGTGCTCTGTTAATGTTCAGTGACGGTTTTCAATTTTGTAGTTAAGGAGATAAGACAGTCGTTTTTACGTAACTTGAAAGAGGAAAGTTCATTATGAGACGTAGATGTTGTAGTTTTCATTTGGCAGATAGCTTCCACTACCGTTTACGCTATTACTACTTGCGGTTTTTGTTACAGCAAGCCACCAATTAATGTAATAAGGTTATTAGTGTTTACTTAATTATTTGTTGTTAAGTCCAGTGGTATAAACAAAGCAGTAGTATTGGAGAACATTTAATGAAAGTTATTTCATATCATATGTGGGAGCCTGGCTGCCAAACATTGCTGATGCATTCATTATTAAGCTTAAAGACAGTTATTTATTTGTATCTGGACCATATAAAAGCGAACAAAATTAAATATTTAGACCTTCTTAATGCGTATACTGGAGGTAATACACTGTGAGTCAAAAAAAAACAGGATACTAGACTTATTTCTCTAACTTCGCCAAATGCTAAGTGATTTTCAAAATTCTTGCACTGATACACTTATTAGTAAATCTGCAATAAAGTTGTTATTAGCTATCCCACCACGCCTTAAAGTGTAGCTACACTACCTTGTGAACATTAAGGTCTGAAAATAGCAACAATCTGAAACGTACATGTATTGTGATTAATGTTAAATCTCAAGGTAGTATAGCTGCTCATTTAAGGTGTGGTGGGCTATTCAGCTATCACTTTACTAAGTATCTATCACTAAGTTTTTAAATCAGTGAAAACTTGGTGAAATTATAGGTAAAAAGGTTGATTGTCTTAATCATGTGCCCTGTTCGCCTTGCGTTGTCCTGCTTAAAGATAGAGCTGGCCAGATAACTTACATATGATTTACAGAAACTTTTTGCTCTCGTGCAGATATTTTTGACTTCAGTACATGTATCAACAATTGTTAAACTACAAGTAATTTTCTATGAGTGGCCGAGTCTTAAACATCACAGTTACTGCACTCAGTTCTTGAGCATGGTAATTTTTGAACACAGAAATTTCACAAGTTAGTATAGCTACGCATTTTGAGGTGGACTATTTAATAATTACTTTATTGCAAATTTGTTAATGAGTCCGTCAGTGAAAGAATTTCGAAAATTGGTTAGCATTTGGCGAAGGTACGGTCATAAGTGTGATGTGCTGGTTTTTTGGGCCTCTCAGTGTACATGGGAGGTGACATACCTATGATGGCAACAGAGCTGATGCCGGTGGCCTAAGTCAGATCGTAAGTTTGGCATTCATGTATCCGTTACTAGTGATGCTAAGTTGCTGAAGGAATTTTTTTATGTGGCACAAGATGGAACTGGCAGAATGGGCTGTCGTTTCTTTCAGCGGTGAATAGTTATTGAAGGTTGTAGTGAATTTCGGCATGCTGGTGATGTTTAATTATAACATGAGATGTGAACTGCTAGTACAATTGTATGAAATTCATGTTATGACTTTCAGTGACTGGCAGGTTTAGTTGTTACTGCCTGTAATTTTTGTTTGCGAGTTTTAATAAAATGTGAGTTGTATATTTTTGGTGTCTGATACTGCTTGGTTCTCTCTGCTACACATTGTTACAATATGGTTACTAAGTTACAGATTTGTTACTACACTGTGGACTTTAATACATTTTTAAATAACTTAAGTAAATATGACACAGTAGCAACTTTTGTTGTAGAGAATCTAAAATCGTTATGTATGTAACTAAACTGGGAGGTTTTGTGAAAGAGGATGCGAGTTTAAGTTATTTCCTTATCAACTATTTATATAACAGTCGTTTCTTTCACACACTAAGGTAGCTTGTCTCCAATATGAACTGAGTGTTGGTTGCTTGATTAGTCACCGGGAGAGCCTTACGCTTTTGCATAGTAATTTTTTCTAACCAACATATCTCAGCCGTCCTTTAACCAATCACCACGATTGATTAATGTTTTATGTCCCACTCAACTCAGAATAGATAATTTTGTATAAGCTTTTACAAGCTAATGATATTTCTAATACAGTACGTGTTTTGGCTTAGAGACTGAATGAGAATGTTAAAAATCGCTGATTTAGTCTAACTTAAAAAACCTAAACTTTCTAAAAAAGTGAAAATTGAAAGAAATAAATTTTGAACTTTTTCATATTTTAGGCTTTTTAAAACTACTCTTGTCAGCTCTGGTTAAAAAAGCAACAAGAAGCATTTGAAAAATGCTGGGCGCATTTGCCACTGCGAGCTGCCGAACGCCGCCTGATTTAATTTTATATTGCCATTCACCAGGTGTCGCTACTGTCGACACCACTACCAAGATGAGCTGAAGCCAGCTATAGTGCAGGCGGCGTGCGACAGTAGCGACACCTGGTGAATGGCAATGTAAAATCGATGTCCACAACGACAACGCATGACAGAGGGGACCGCTATGGCCCCATAGAATGGGCCCAATGACACACGTTTACGCTATGCAAGAATCCGTGCGGCGTGCACGGTACCGTCGGTACACTGATTTCGTGCGTAACTGTGAACGGCGTCATTGATTGCACTGACTTTTTAAAAACTTTTATGCAGCTGCAGAAATTCTCGCATTCTCGCATAGTGTGACTGAAGTGTGAACAGAACAACCCTTTATGGCCTTGAGTCTTGGGATTTTGGACTGGAAGTCTGGGACTGAAAGGCATGGCTGGGTACTATAAGAATTCAAGTTCACGTTCAAGAAGTAATATTTGTGAATGACACTGCCTTACCTCGTAATCATTATGTTTACTGTCAAGAAGTAATAATAAACATTGAGAGTTTTTTTGGCTATTATGTTGTAATTACTAATTATCGCGCGTGAAACGACTGTTCGTGAACATCATTGTGACCGCTTTATATGTTGTTAATTGTTTTTTCGTTGCCCGATCACGAAACATAGCACTGTCGTACGTCGGTACCCAAATGTAAACGACAACGCCTTTGTCACTTCCTGGAGTTATCTGTTTAACGAAGTGAAGTTGTGACTTTACACTGGTGATACGAGGACTCCGTTCGTTAGTTTACTTGGCAGTGACTGACAGCATTGATCGCTTGGTGTCGACGTAGATTTCAGTGCGTGTAAAGTGATCCTAGTGGGTGGCGCCCACCATGAGTCAGTCACAGCCGAAAGCCCGGCAGACCGAAGAAGCAAAGCGACGTCCAACGAGTGCAGGCAGAGCACCGTCTGGACGACCCACTGGAGGTCGTGAAATTAACACCACTTCAAGTACTGGTGTTCTCATGGTTGGACCGAACTTCCGAGTTGGAAAGAAGATTGGCTGTGGTAACTTTGGAGAATTAAGGCTCGGTGAGATTTTTTATGTTTCTGTGGTGTATGCTAGTAATAATAATTTAACAAGTGGACATGGTCATTTTCATGGTTGAAAATTCTGTGACACACGAGTGGATCTGGCTCATAAACCAGTAGGTATTGTTGCAGCTGTATGCAGTAGAGTTACGAGACATCTTGTTACTAATTCTGAACCATTTCTGGTTCTCTATAGATTGAATTGATGCCATTTTTTTGTAGACTGGCACTGGTCCAACAATACCAGTAATTAGTAGAGTTTGAACGGTCTACAAATAAACGGATCAGACACAGTATACGATTTTACGTCCACAGTTTCGGCTGACCCAGAACCTGATCCGATTTACCAGGGCTCTCACGCCGTCACCTACAAACATCCTTTAATTCATGAATTTTTTGCTAAATGTATGCTACAAATTAGTTACTTAACATATTGCACAAAATGTTACTTGCATTTGTTTGTCTTTTCTTTTGTTTTATTTCAATAAACTGAACACTTTTATGAAGTTTGTTTTGTTTATTCACCAAGTGACATTATTTCCGGTCTGCCTAAATATCAAGTATGCCAATGTAACGTAACGTAATACAATCTACTGTCGAGTGTCGAAGGCATAATGAATGCCTCTGTAACAGCGTGAACGTGAATGCTTGCTGGTGCCAGATCAGTCAGTTAGCTGTCTGGCACATGATGCATCTGGTGCCAGACAGCACTTTCTGGCACCACATGCATCACGTGTGACGTAACTTATGCACCTAATATTGGAGTCAGTAACACCACAGCCATAAATTTGGCCAGATGAATTTGACAGATTCATCACTGATGTGAAATGTGATGAATGTGTTATTGTGATGTTGTGCATGCAGGTAAAAATCTGTATAACAATGAGCATGTCGCCATAAAGCTGGTAATATTTTTTGTTGTTAGTTTTTGTATGTTCTTTGAAGTAATGGAAAGCCTAATTAAAGTCGTTAAAGAAACATGATTTTGAAATATAATTATGCTGTACTATTTGTTTTCGCACTGTTTTTAGTTTCGTTATTTAGTGTGTAATAGTAATATACTAAAATTGTCATTGTTGACTTGCAAATAATGTGATGATTAATATGTTGCAGTTGAATTGAGAATAACAACTAGGGATGTTAATACCCGGGTACTTTGAATCCCGGGTCCCGACCGGGACCCGAAAGGGCCGAAACAGACACACTTACGGCGAGTAGGCTAAGCTAACGTACGGGTTTCATGACGAATATTTGAATTTTAAATATATGCTACTTTTGTAAGTTTTGTTAATTGACGTGTGTATTATGCTAATGTGTTCTTATTACATAAAGTAACGCGTCACGTCGAGTTATATACATGGCAGATTGTTTACATATTTATTGCAGCACTCCGCTATCTTGGCCTTGTTTATGTTTCGGTTTATGTTTTCAATCGGTCCTGTAAAAATTCTTTTTCACAGTTTCTTCTCCCGAATAAATTTTACTGTCCCTTAAAAATTTTCGGGTAGCTTTTGGGTAGTTTGAAACCCGGGTTCGGGTAGTTTTTCCGGGTCCCGGGACCCGATTAACATCCCTAATAACAACTAAAATTTTTGTTAGGAACAGAATTGAATTATTTGTTATTCATAATCAAGTGATGTACATCTATGTGGCTGATGTAAATAGGAACCAATGAAATCTAGAGCACCTCAGCTTCACCTTGAATATCGCTTTTACAAACAGCTCGGCCAGGCCGGTAAGTTAAATGTTGCTACCTTTATGACATTTGCTGATTGTTACTAGAGTTACTGTTGATAGGTATTATGCAAGCTGAGAGCAGTCTCATCTCTCTTATGCACATTTTATTGTATTGTCATAAATGCAAATATAGCAGCTGAAACATGTAAGGAATTATATGATCAAGCTAGCTGATTAACGTGTAGTGTGAACAGACTCTGAAATGATCAGATGGCTGTGTGGGTCTGCTTAGAAAGAAAGGTAAACACAATTGCCGAGTTGTAGGGATTAAAACTTATAAGCTTGATTGAGATGGTTTGGACAATCTGAATGTAAATATGACTCTAAAATAACAGATATTGTGATGGAAACTAGACGGGGCAAATGACCACGGAAAACATATTATGGTGAGATACTAAAGAGGATGTGAAAAATTTTGGTCTGTCCTGAGATGGTTCATAGTTCCAGAACTGATGAGTGAGAACACCCTATGTGGGCTTTGCTGCTGTAATGCACGCTTGATTTATTAGCTGATTTTGTTTCCATATATATTGTTTGCTTGTCTACTTATTTTCCTTACTTTTTTCTGTACTAATTTTTTTTACTTATTTAGTTCCTATTCACGTCTTTCTTTAAGAACAAGCCTACTCCCTTTCCAGACTGGAGGTTGTAATCGTAAAAGGTGACTAAATCAGGTTTTAAGTTTTCTACGTTTATTTTCTTTGGTCATTTTTGTGTTCCTGATGATGTGTTGCTTGTACTTTTAGATTTGGTAAAGGTAGTTTAGGTTCATAATATTTTTTTGTGGTTGTTTTTCCCGGGTTTGATTTTGTCAGTAGTAGCCAGGAGATTGGCTGGGAATAGCTTCTCCAAAAATAACCTATCTTGTGTCAAGTGAAACTGAAACCTTAATTTGATCCATCAGTCAGTGGGACAAAGTGAAAGTCAGGAGCCAGTCAGCTAGCAGTCAGCTGTTTGTACACCATGTTCAGGAAAAAAGTAGTACATTTGTTTTTGAACATATCTTTTTAACTGGTTACTTGACATTTTTTAAATTTTTTCTGTAAATCTTGGAATAATTTGTATACACGTCTGTCATGGAATAAATATTCTTTGTGATTTTAAACACAAGTGTTGTATATTGTCAAAAACTACTAGAATTACTGTCAGTCAGCTTCTGATCCATCTTAACCCATTTATCTAAGTTCTCTTTTTCGGAAAAAGTGTGCTCATAATAATGTAATTGAACAAAGAGTATGTAACTGATCGCTTAAAATCAGATTATTGTCAGATGACCTATTTATTTATGGTCATTTGCTGGAAGTTTCTTAAAATTTGTCCAAAAATCATGAGAGATATGTGGAAAAATGCAAACATACAGTGAATCAGTGCATTGCGTATATGTGTATGGTGTTGACAGATGGTGTGCCTCAAGTGTACTATTTCGGTCCGTGTGGCAAATACAACGCATTGGTATTAGAGTTACTGGGTCCGAGCCTCGAGGATCTGTTTGACCTTTGCAACCGCAAGTTCTCACTGAAAACTGTTCTCATGATTGCTATACAACTCGTGAGTAGCTTTTTTATTTTTGGATTTGACGTGACACTTGCATGGTTTTTGTTTATGTTGTTACTGTTTTTCTGCAGCTGTTGTATTGTTAAGTAATGTAAATGAAGTTTTTCAGTCTATATATTTTGTGTACTTTTGCCTGTGCACTTACTGAAACTGAATATGGGACCATTCCTATTTGACCCAATGATGCTTTGTTTGTCAGCGAGAAGATGACTGAATGCATTTTACATTTTTGTTGGATTGGTCATTTTGATCCAGTTACTAATATGACAGTGATTAATGGTTTACTGTATTTATTAATTATATTCTTATGCAGATTCGACGGATGGAATATGTCCATTCAAAGTTTCTTATCTACCGAGACATCAAGCCCGAGAACTTCCTGATTGGTCGGCATTCAAGTCACAAAGACAGTACAATATACATAATTGACTTTGGTCTTGCCAAGGAATACATTGATCCGGAGAACAATAAGCACATTCCGTACCGTGAACACAAGAGCCTAACGGGCACTGCGCGGTACATGAGTATCAACACACACCTCGGCAAAGGTGAGTCGTCTTTCATACCTCATCCTAGACTAACCACACAACATATGTTTCAGCTGATCTGTGCCTATCAGAAACAAGAAGCTTAGCAGATGCTGAGATAGCACTCCGTAGTCACTATGTGCCCTGTCGTGGCTAAGTAACTCTGAAACGGAAGTGTTTTCAGTTGTTGCTTAAACTGTCCGTAGCTAACGTGTTGATGATGGCAGAGTTGTATACATGTGATCTAGTGATATTGATGCAGTTTTCAGACAGTTGTGCTGTTTAGAAGTGATCAGAGGTTGTACATTTTTCCTCATAGCAGTTAGTTTCACTGGTAAATTGATATTACTGTCAAAGCATGATGTTTTTTGTTTCCACAATGCACCGTTTGTCGTGCTGAATATAGCACCTGCTGCCATAATGCCAACCTTGTTACTAAATGATGCTGCACTGATTAAATATAGAGCGATTAGCGGTTGGTTGTTTAATCATCATATACCAGTTGCAATGTTAGATTTTGTTCGCCTTAAATTGATATTGAAGTCCTGAATGTTCTCTGTTAGAGCGAGTCTGTGGAGCCACTTTGCCATCTTAACGTATAGCACAAGTCACTACCAGTAATTTAGAAATCATATCAAGATCAGCTGGAAATTGTTTTTCAGTCTATATACTTTGCATATAAAGATGCGAAGAGAAAGAATTCTGACTATAAGTACTGCTGCATGTTGTTCTGTATTTGGGTACCGTGTCAAAGTAGAGGATGCTATGTCCTTTTCCTCGGTAGTCAGAAGTGGATCAAGGAACGATAGGCTGCAGTAATGACTTGGTTGAAGTCAGTGGCTTAAGTTTCCTTCACTGCTTTGATGCTGTTGGTTGGGTAATGGGGTTGTCTCGCCCGTAAAAACCTGCCGTATTTAGTTTTTAGTGCGAGATGTAATATATACTTCTCTCGCTTATGCTACGATGTCAATGTCCGTCTGTCTGTGACGTTTGTGCATTGTGGTCACAGGGTGCAATTGATCCCGTATACCTTTGCATGCTTGGATAGATGGATGTCCTTGCTACTTACTGACAACGCCTCACCCGGATCGTCGGATGGGAAGATGCCGGGATTTCTGGTGGAAGAGGGGAGGGGTCATCTTGCGCTATCCTGGCCACTGCTAGGTCCTCTTG
>Ga0209782_1000182_pt1 | contig 24734 bp, 18 predicted proteins | sample WorMetmaBAHAMAS1_FD_187390 | JGI IMG/M metagenome (GOLD analysis project Ga0209782, IMG submission 187390) | Marine gutless worms symbiont microbial communities from Max Planck institute for Marine Microbiology, Germany - Inanidrilus... | ecosystem: Host-associated > Annelida > Digestive system...
CCACCGCGGGCTCACTCGCCCTTCATACCCACTCGAGATTCTGCAGAGCATGGATGGAAAGAACGTCTCCGAAATGATCCATTTTGTGTCGAATGGGACGCTGAACCTCAGCCCAGTTGAATCTATACCCAGTCGAGATGCGTCGCGACACGCCAGTCCAGCCCCGTCGGACGTCTCCGCCATCAGCCACCACCTCGAACACCGGCCCGGTGGACCACCCAGAGCACACAAGCCACCGCCACCTCCCCCACCACGCAGGCGTATCCACGTGGAGGAGGAGATTCCAGTGGAGCCGTTCGATCCGTTCGAGAGTCTTCCACCACCGGCCGACGTGATGATGCAGCCGGAGCAACTCGATGAAGAGGACCTGCCAGCACCTCGTGGTGATGAGCCGGACTTTGATGACGACCCGGTATATCAGCACTGGCCGACATCGAAGCCAACCGATCTCTGACTCGACTTCTAAAGCTAATGATGCAAATCACTGGAAATCAGCTGACAACCAACATACCATGCCATAGCATGTATGTATCGCACTGAAGTGTTACTTGAGTTCTTAACGTCTGGTTGTTTCTACGTTTTAAAACGTGTTGCACAGTAAGTGTTTCTACAGATACTTCACAGCATTCTTCTTTTTCTACCTGGTGATTTTGCTTCTATTGACTTTTACGCTTATAACTCTACAGTGGTTCCACTCCAGATCACTAATATGAAGTCATATGTTGCCAGTCATCCAGGTGCTGTTCCAATGACCGTAAGTGTCCAAAATTGCAGTTGGCATAATACTGAATTTTGCACTGCAATATGGCTATTACCCACATCCAGGTCATTATTTATATGTGAATTTGTCGAGGTCTTTTCTCGCATATTTCACGCACGTGCTGTTACACATTTATTTACTTTATTGATGTATTGTTACCTGCTTGAATATTTATTATAAGCTTGTTGCTGTTTCTAACATGTCAGTATGAACAGTGCTTTCTTAGTAAATCCACTTGATTCATTATTTGCACTGCAGACATTGGTAATATACACACTAGTTATTTTCTGGTAACAGTAAAATGCCATTGTGTGGGTGAATAGTTGAACTTAAGTCATAATGTATTACTGACAATGAACGTATTATTAAAGCTGAAAAGTATTACATTATTTCACGTCCATTGTGCATATGACTACAATAAACTGCAGTATTTACATGCATTTAGTATTACAGTATTGCGTAATTATTTCAACCATGTAGCATCGTGCTAGTTTGCTATGTTGTGTGTTATTTGTTCATTTATTTAAACGTTATGGTTTTCGATCTCGTGACACAACTGTGGAACAAACACGCTGTAGTTTTTCTTACATCTGCACCAGACGATCCGTTTCTTGTTTATCTCATGCTGTTACCATATCGTTATAGCATCGTTAATGAGCGGAGAGCATCTACAATGCCACTGTTTCATATATGCATTTCACTGTGTTCATCTTGTGTCGTTTGCTCATGATTTCCATCATACCTTCTCTCCCTTTCAAGCAATGATATCAGCAACTATTTTTAGCAGGTAATGGCCTGAATTAAGTGATATCTAATATCAGAAAATCAAATCAAGTTTGACGTATGCATCTGAGTTATCTTCTCAGTTTGGCTCCATTCAGTGCTGCATGCTACATGTGGAATAAATAGCACACGACAATATAATAGACCAAACCTGTATATACATTTATGAATAAGTTTCATGTGATGACCATATCAGAATGATGCAAAGTAGCAAATGTCAGTGAATGTTATATACTGTCAAACATTTACATAATGTGAATGGACAGTATTTATCTTCCAATTATGGACAATAGATTTGCAACTATTCAAAGTACACTCAAAAACTGGCACCAGCCATCAATGAAACTCAACTGTGAAGAGAACAGCAATAGTTCAGAGACAACAAATTCACTTACTCATATACACTATGTCTAAAAAACGACACTGATGTTGCACACTATAACTTCAACCCACATGAACCGATATTAATAATTTTTGGCAGAGATGTGCTGAGAGAGTACGCTATCGAACAGTGATTTGTTATCCCACCTCTCCTAACTAATGTCTCTCCACTACCCAGGAAACATGAACCCGGAAATTGTCTTTTCAGTTATGCTGTATACTGTGTCTAAAACGATGGTGCTTCGGCTTGTATATTTCAACATTCATCAAGCAATTTTTCTTAATTTTTTTTATAGACAATAAGCTCGTAGATACAGTATGCAAATATTATTCTTGCCTAGCAATTTTTGTGTAACACCAGTTTGTAAACAAGGTCAATGGTATCAACTGTGCGGACGGTGTGTCATCTGCCGCTGCCGGCACAACCAACCCACTAACCCTTTGCTTTGGCAATAACATGTAGACATTGCATACATTGCATTCTTTGCTGACTAAATGCTTAGTATTGTAGCCTTCTAACGTTGAAAAATTTTAATCTGAAACTTATCTTCTTTAGTAATCGGCATGTTGACAAACAACCGGTGATGTCAAAAATGAGTCATTTCTGCCTTAGTAGTCTCGCAGCAAATTAAGGAAATAATAGCAAACAGACAGGAGAAATTAAATAGGCTTGTAATAATTCAAGCTCCATAGCTATTACGTACGAAAAATTACTAAACTTGGTTGATAACTGTCGAAGATATGGCAAGCCAAATGAGTGGTGTTTCAAGATATGGTATGACTGATAAGGCACAATTTTTGGGGTTAATTTTTCCCCAGGTAGTGCAGAGGCATTAGTTAATGAGAGGTGGGGTATCAAATCACCATTCAATAGCATACTCTCTCAGCAACATCTCTGACAAAAATTACTAAAATTGGTTGATGTGTGTTGAAGTTATAGTATGCTACATCAGTGTCGTATTTTTGAGTCACGGTGTATATGGAGATAAAGCTAGTAATATTCAGACACATGTGTATATATCAAGTAACTTCATGTATAGATGTATGGTCAAACTACACTAGAGTTGATACCACTCACTCACTGCTGGGATTAAGCTGGGCACCAGTGCAAAAAATGACAGAAGTTCTGAACAGTGGCAGAAATATGAACAGTCATAGAAAGTCTTCGCAATGTCTTGAGACCAATATATATTTTGGTCGCAAATGTAATCTCCAGTGTTCAGTGCATTTCCATCACTGTACCAATTTATAAAAAGCTATTCAGCTGCTACTACCAATGTCCAACTTGCAAACCATGCAGAAGCTGGACTATTAATTCTAAGTTATATCAGACAACAAATCACACGTCCCAATATGCAGAGTACTCAACTACTTATGAAAATGTTCACAAAATCACTGATCACAGTACTTCGGTCGCGTGACTGACAATGACGATGTTTCATTTACAGTCTGGAAATCCACAAATGCTAACACGTGCAAGTGTACTAGCAGGGTACCCCTCTTCTGAGGCTTTAGAATTCAAGGACCTTTGCAAGGACTTTTCAAGGACCTTTCTAAGTCAGCGAAGAACATTTACAAGATGGGAGTGGCTATTCGACCGTCTAGACATAAGTAAGTAATCAACTGAATGGCAATGTTTCAGAAGTTCGCAGTAGCACTTGTGAGCCGTCCAATTATGCAGTAAAATTTTCCAGACCAACCTAAACATTTTCCAGGACTTTTCAAGGACCACCTTAATTTCCAAGTATTTTCAAGGCCTTGATTTTGCAACATTTAAATTCAAAGACTTTCAAGAACCGGGGGTACCCTGTACTAGGTACGCCGTGCAACTGGATAAGTGTCAGAGATGTGACAGGAAAAAAAATGAAAATATGTACATTACGCATAATAATTATCATGATCTACACAAAGTTCAATGTGTCTAACTTTCCAAAACATTAATTAAGTCATTATTATGTTGTGCCAAAATGTTCAAAACTTGATTGAAAAAGTCAAAAAGAAATATTACTAATGTGGTAACAGAAAATTATTAATACCAATAAAAGTCAAATTCTGTAAGCAAATATTGTGAATTTTATTTCCATGCTGCTGCTGCACAGATGAGCCACTGCTGTTGACAAGTAAATATGTAAGTAAGGCATAAAAGTATTATGGAGGATCTTGTGGACTCCTCCACACTCGAAGGTAGACTTTCTGTTTCTCCGGGCCTCCACTGTGTTCAATCTTAACCACGCGAACACGTTTCACTTTTGCCGAACCATCGTCACTCGTGAAAACATAATCGACATAATCGCCTTCATCCAGCTGCAGTTGAAAATTAGACAGCTGACGTTAACCGCATCAACTAAAAGAATCTAGTTAAATTACTACATCAGTCAACATGACAAGAAGCTCTGCTATGGCAGAGGGACCACGCGACGCACTTGTCAGTATAGAAAAAAGCTTGCAATCGATGAATGACCGTGACATACACCCAAGGTCATCACAGTTGCTGCTATTAAATGGCCATATGGCGTATCACTTTATATTTGTGTGGACTGTTGAAATGGGTCATGTGATGTAACCACGCCCCTTTCAGGGACGGTTTGTAGTCCGTCGGCTGGGACTAGCTACGACCGACCTGTGTACCAAATTTGAAATCTCTACAGTCTACATTCACTCACTACAAAGATATGAAAGGTGATGAAAAATGCAAAAAATTGGGTGGTTTGGAGATTAGGGGTCACCCAAGGTCATCAGCAACATAGCCATTTGATAGAACACACACGACTTCCTATTCGACTTTAGTAGAAATTATGCGTCTATCCTGTACCATTTTCGAGTTATAGCGCATTTTCCATCGAAAGTGGCAAATTTTAACCCACCAAACCTGCATTTTTCGCCTCCATAGTGGGTGATCCTGTTCGAATTTCGCCGTGACCTTTGTCATCAGAAAACTATATTGTCCCGGAGTTATCGTGTGGCATTATTTGTGTGATCCTATGTTTAGTCGTTTTGATACAATACCGGAGTGTTACATACACACAACAGACAGACACAGGACGATGGCATATACCGTGCTAGCATAGCATCGCATGGTAAAAACCACCATAAACATAGTAGGATATAAGTTTAAAGTATGTTCTTCCCACTACAGCATGATCAGGACTTAGTCGTCACAGTTTTGTGGTTTGGAGTAGTGGTAATGGCACTGGGTGCATCAAGTTTACTCTGTTAGGCCCGACTAGTACTCCAACCGGTGACCATCATGTATATAAGCATGTGAGTAGCAGGTAAATCTGCATAATCTGGTGTTAAAGCATGCCATACCTGAGCATCATAAAGATGACGAGTTCATTATAAAGTGTTATGCAAATGCCGTGTTTACTCACTACAGATGCATTGTGGGAGAATCAGTTCAAAGGTTAATAGCAAATTGAATATAAGCTTGCATTAAAACTGATTACGTAACAGTTAATATCAGTATAAAACATAATTTAAACGAAACACAGCATTGGTCAAAAATTTCAAAAGTACTTCAACGTAACTGCTATTCATCACTGTCGTACAATTCAGATCTGTTTGTATGCACTTCTTATTACTGCTTCTGGAGTAATGTAGTTTCTGCTCTCATTAAATAACCAATTCACATTTTAAAAGTACAGAAGTATTTTTGCAATTTAAGAAGCATATGATTAAACAACGAAAATGACCTGTTCACTCTTCTTATGTAAGTGTTCTCCATTTAGCCGAAGCTGACTGTCTAAGAACAGCTCTTCAACTTTGCTGTTTCAAAGCACAGAACACATCAGACACCATCACCAATGATGGAAACTTAATATAAGATGATAAATTTGAAAGAAAATTATGTTTGTTTTACTAGAACATAACACACCAACAAACTTTATGAGTGTGCATTGCTGCGTGATCTGTTAGTACATACTAGCGTCACGTCACAGATCATCTCCGCCCTGTAAGCAATTTAAAGCATTTAGCCTGTAAACTGTCCTGTGTGTAAGACTGCAGGTAAAACTCACTAATGACAGAAATGAATAGGAAAAGATGGATGAAAATAAGCTTACAGCTGCACCCCAACAACTGGTCAGATACATTACAGATATTACTTCCTTTTTATTTCTGTTGTACCATGTGTACGATTATATAATAAATAAATAAATGGACAGTATAGCTACACACACAAACAATACAAGATGCCAATGTGTGGTGCTCCTCTCCATTTCCATGGTCTCAAGCTGGCCGTGTGCTTGCACGTAACATTATGGATGGCAAAGACACCACTTCCACAACCAGCCATTACCTATGCAGCGTTTTCACTGGTACCACAACACTAGATTGTACTGCTTGGTGATAGAGGCAAATAAGTGTGAATAACTTGCCCGAGGTTGTTACCCGATAGTGAAGCCAGGGTTTAAACTCGCAATGACTAATCGCAAGTCCAAGGCCTTACCACGAGACTATCAAGTCACCACAGCTATGTGACAGAAGTACAATTTTCATACTGAGCAAGGTAAGCAATGAGTCCACAACTGGTCAGATACATTACTCTCCCTAACTGAATCTCTCCCTAACTGAATACTTAAGTAAATAATCAAGTAAGTAAGAGTATTTCTAAATAGCACTACAAACAAAAGTCACAAGTCAGCATCTTAACAAATGTTCTACAAAACAGATTTACACTTCATTTTAATTATCAATTTACATTTTACACAGTGCCACGTTTCACATGGCATACACTTGTGTGCAGGTATGCTAGTAGAATAAGCAGCACATACTTGCGCGGAAGTCCTAGACCGGCACCGACAACAGCATCCAAACGCGTAGATTTGACATGGGTTATCATCTCTCGGTAGTTGCTTGTCAACAGAGCATCTCCTGGGAAAATAATCGACGACACATCAGTCTGATCACCGGCTTCTTCTTCATCGGTGTCTTCTCCCTGCAATCCAGCAATGCCTTGGATCAGCCAGCATCACAAAGGTAAATGAAAGAAATGAGTTCAATCACAGAGAACAGTCAAGCATAACTAGCAGCAAGATTATGAGATTATGCTGAAATTTTTGTATCATAACCGATGGGAAGAATGGGTGTGGGTTGCCCACAATACACTTCTTCCAGAAAAGGTGCCAACTCAATACAGACCAATATCGCAAACAGCCTTCTATAAAAAATCTGAGCTCTCAAGTACCAAAAGCATATAGGTGCTGGTCTAAATTTGCATGACAGGGTTATGGTTAGGGTTAGGGTCAGTAGGGTTAGGATTAGTAGTGTTAGGGTTAGTGTAAGGTTGAAGGGATAGGGTTAACGTAGTGACGTGCAAATCTAGACTAGCACCGCGTATAGTATTATCAAGAACTGCTACCATTTAGAGAATTCACACACGACAAATTACCTCATCCTCCGCCGACTGTTCTAACGTCTGGTCAGACTTTCTGTTCATTTTCCGTTTACGAAACCGAACAGCAGTGGCCAATGGATAGAGTGGACGTACATTTAACTGAACAGGAGACGCACAAGCATACTGCAACAGTGTAGTGAATGGCCGAATTAGCGACATGCGTGTTAATGGCAAATGTTCAACATGCTTATTGGCGGATGACAGCTGACAACCATCGATCATCCGCTGATACGATCGCGAGTGTTGCGTTCCACCAAAATACAGACAACTCAGCACACCGCGCATCGACGAGTAAACACCAATGCATACGGCTTTCTTTCCTATAATGTCACGTAAAAACATATTTCACTTTTTGTCGCCAAAACACTACAAACTCCAAAAATAAACAAACGAAATTTTACTATTGTAACTAATCACCGTATTATCAAAGAATGTATAGCGCCGCCTATATATTCTGTGGTATTATATCGGAAAAATAAATACAAACGAACAAAAATCTTGGACGTAGGCGTCTTTTCGCGACGTGCGAGCCGGCGACACTGAAATGGCCGTTCACACTCACGTGGACACGCGGATGTGTGCAGTGTGGATGGATCCATTGCTTTCAGTGAGTCAACAGAAAATATGGGCTATGTGTATATCTGTGCATCACCAAACCAGGGTTCGATTTGTCCAAAAAGCAGTGGGGGTCCTTCCTGTCCCCTTCCTCCCTCTTCCATCCCATTGTCCTCCCTTCCCTTAGAAGTAGGCCCCGTTAAATCCAGCTAGGGAGTCTGGGGGAGCACTGTAAACTCCTCCAGCGGGGTCTGGGACGGAGCCCCAGCCAAAATCGAAATTGGTGCATTTTAGCCTTAAAATTTACATCTCGTGGCAACAATTTTAATAATTTTGAGACAGTGTATTTTTTTATTTAATTTCTATAGGTTTAGTTTTGTGTTAGCCTAGGTCTAATATATTGCTATAGTCTTTTCTCCCGGCTTAAATTTTGATTTTCTCAGTACTAACCACGAGATTGGCTGGGAAGAGCGTCCCTTGATATGACATATTTAGTGTCGAGTGGGACATTAAACCTTAACTCAATCAACCAAGGATACTGGAAAAGAGGACAGGTGTCTGCTAAGAGCTGCTGAAACTGCAAGTTGCACACAAGTCAACAGACAGCCACGTTAGAATAAGCGTATCATATCTGCATCAGTCTAACACGAGCCATCTGGAAAAAGTGGGATGTGGACAGAGTCAACCCAGTTTCCGCATGGTAACGCCCCTACTGCTTGTATTAAACAATTTGATATTAGACAACACAGATGCACAGCATCAGCAAACAGTTCAGATTACAATTTGAAATACACCACCGATGTCAGCTGTTAATACTAGTCAAACAAAACATCAAGAAACTGTCAGTTAAAATGAGAACATTTCATACCATCATCAACATATGAACACATCAACACGCACACTGTGTTACTGTATATTGTTTTACCATGATTTGATACTCACTGCACTAAGATACATCTGCTGTGTGTATCAGTTTCTGTTTCAAGTTTTGGCAATTATTACAGTTTCAGTTACGAAAAATTATTACTTAGTTATTGTTCAGTAAGCTCATTACACAGACTTTAACAAAAACCTCTGCAACAGATGATAAAAGCTTGGTATGTCTCGTCATTCAATGCCAATGCCATTCACACTTCCCAGCAAGCACAACTGCTGACTGATCTTATCTGTGATATAACTGTCACACAATTGAACTGGCTACAGCTATGTAACTTCACACTACAAAATAAAGTGTCACGCTCATGAAACAGAGAATAAACATTCAACAAGAAACTGAACAATGACATTTTACACAGTTCGTACAATGAAGCACCATCAGAAGTCATCAAATCACATTGATGATTAGTAAATAATCTCTGCAACACAAAATCTTAAAACATGTCAGATATAAACCGTGACAAATAACAATCTGGTTAAGAGAACCACAACCACGCAAATCACACAATATTTCGCGCATGCTCAGGAACTGGCATACATGTATAGCCCGCTAGATGTAACACCACACAACTGAAATTGAAAACTAGTCCAAAGAAATCTTAAACTAAGATCAGTTATACGTCAATGCTTTGGCTATCTGAGCAACCTACTGCACTTGTTCAGCTGCTAAGTACAGCATGGCACACAGTGCCATCAGACAACAGTCCGACCCAGTAGTAACATTGTAAAAGTGCATCAACAAAGTTACTCCACATCGAAACCGATAATTATGAGATGGGTTTCAATTTATGAGTATACCATGAATGCAACCCACCACTAAGGCTCATAATAGAATTAGGCAGTGGCAATGTTCCTTCGCTATCAGGGCAACCATATGTCATTACGTCTGGCATTACAGAGGCACTATGAGACAGACGCTGTGCATCACCCATCTACGAGCTCAATCGTTTCAGACAGAGAGATCAGCATGTTCACTATGCTCCTCTGAAAAGACTGCCATCATCTACCTTAATCAGACGATTCTGTAGACAGAAAAGTGATTACCGTTTAGTGGTGAAAAGTTGCTCATACATATAGAGAGAAACAATGTTCATTTTGACTGAAGTCAACCTCACCAAGCAAAAATTGCACACTTCACGACTCACAAGAACTTAAGTCTAACTACCACAGTAACAGTCAGTGTATGAGACATTCTGGCAGCCTTGTGTGAATGTACGTAACACGTTAACGATACCAATGCCTGAGTTGTACTGTGAGCAAATGCTTTAAAGGGCCCACCATCAGCAGTAACATTGGACCAAAGATAAGCGTTAAGTACGTTAGAAGTTAAGTATGTTAAGAGTTAAGTACAACACGATTAAAATTATTAGCATGTGCAGACAGATAGACAGCTTAATCTCCAGCACAGAGCCACAGAAACAAGTTAATACTGTAACGGTAGTGACAGACCACATCGCTACCATTTTTAATACCATTTTTTAGCATTCAATTGCACTTGCCAGGTGGCATCCATATGTTACCTCCATCTAACACATGGATGGTTCCTTGTGCCTACAGGCGCTCATCGCCCCAAAAAGCATCTTGATTGATTCAGCCATTTTTGCAGGGCTCTGTTGTGATCAACACACAGACAGACACAGACAGACCACGCTATATCGATACATCTGTAGCAATAGCCTGCATCTAGTGCTAGTGCTGGCATGTGGGCTAAAAATTATGACAAAGAACTAAAGATTAAAACTTCAATAATATTTGGAAAGTCTCATTCAAGTGTATACAACGTTACAGCAGTCCACATCGTTGATGTACTTTTCATTTGCTGAGTTATGATAATGTTTTTTCTTTGGTGCTGCTTGGGCGTTGAGGCCTAGTGACTGGTGGCCGTGGCGTATAATACTCTCCGCTGCGGTGCCACTGAGAAATGACTAATCACTGGCTAATAACTACAACGAACATCATAACTCGGTCTTCACACTTGGCTCTGATGTTAGGTCCATGCTGCTGCTGCTGCTGCCATCGGCGATGCTGGGATGACGTTGTTCAATCACTTCATCAAACTCATTCACAATCCGCTCCACCGCCAGCCAATCCTGGACATCACCACAGGCAGCTATACTGTATAGTACATCCTCCATCAAAAATCCTCACATTACAGTAAACCGACTCTACGGATATTGCATAAATGCTAAGAAATTATTCACTTGTGCTAAACATTTAATGTGATTTATATTTTGCATTACTAGGCCACATAACCTCAGCAGAGTGTAAGTGGCCTATTCGTACAGGTCGTTTTCTGCACTTTATTTGCATCAGTCTGTCTGTCTGTCTGTCCGGTCAGCTGTGGAAAAATGGCTGACTGGATCTGGACGAAATGCTGTTTGGACTCGTTAGACCCAAGTACCACATATTAGATGTGGTCTAGATCCAGACAGCATTTGCGACCCACTATCTACTCGAGGCCTGGCTTCTATTTCAGGATTTATGGTAATTTCATAGCACAAAGTTTAATGCTACAGTTTCAAGACAAATAATTTCACTGCTGAAATTTCTGGGTGAAGTTCCAATGATAAAATTTAATTGACAATAATGACACTCTCTCCTCTGTCACGTGCTGGCATCAATAACATGTTGACTGGTTTTTGTTTGTCTGTCTGATGGTCAGTAGAATAACTGAAAAATTTTCAAAATTAATTTTAATAAAATATGGTTAATAGGTTACTTATAAAACCGAGAAGAGTTTACAAAATGCGGGAAGGTTGAGGTAACTACATCTGCTGGTTGCTAGCAATAATGACATTGTGTTAATTTTGGTGTAGCATAACAGACGTATGCATTCCACTGACCGCTCTCTAGTTAAGTCGGAGAGATATGCTGTGCTAACTCACAACACATACCTCGTCAGACAGTAGACTGAGTTCTTCTGATGTAACACGCTTATCGTTGTCTTTATCGAGCATCACAAACACCTTCGACACAATATCATCAAGTCACTTGGCAATCAACTCAGCTTAACATCCATCACCGTAAAACACACAACAACAACAACAACAACAAAAGATGCTATAGTATTGGTGATGCCAGACTGCATTGCCACCGGTGTGGTGCCCATATTTACCCCCATATAATGAATGGTTCGTTGGGCCCATATGAGTCTGTCTCCACCAAACGACATCTCAATCAGTTCAGCCAGTCTTCCACGGCTAACCTCTGTGACCAACACCCATAGACATACACACAAACGTGGGCAGGAATAGTCTGCAACTAGCAGTCTGCTTCCAGTGCAGGGTAACCACAACAGCAAACAACCACAATGATGACAACGTACATCATGACAGATAGTTCTAGTAGCAAAACACTGCCATGCCAACCTGATACAATGGCTGTCTGTAGTTCACTGATGCTGTATTCTCCACACTAATATCCTGAACACCGCACACGCATACACTTACATAACTGCATATGCAGCATACACCTACCTATATATACATACAGGGTGGCCCAGCTAAAGTGAAGCCAACTTACATTTTTTGTAGTAACATTTGAATGCTTAGGTAAAATTCAATAATTTTTGGTAAATGTGATAACAGTTCAGACACACACCTGGGAAGCATAAAAATTCAATATTAAATATTGTTCGCCAGATGGTGACACCAAGGTTAGGTATTTTCGCCCTTGCTACTTCTCTCATTTTAAGTACTTACAAGCATAGGCGTATAATTTTACGTTTTTAGGAAGTTAATAAAGTATGGTAAAATTGTCTGGTTATGGTTTTGCCAGTATTTGTTAGCCTTAGAATTTATAATACTGTATATACATTTTTGTGAATAACTACCGTTTGTGCATTTTGATGGGTAAAATAAAGCCAGAGGACAGAATGTTATGAAAGTGTTACAGGTGCAACAAAACTAAAGCTTTCATCGCTTTCTGTTAAGTGTTTAGTGTGACAAAATTTCCTTAAAATCTGCATTGCACCATTTCTTGTTGTATGTAGTTTACATGTGCCAAACATCATTGAATTTATCTATGCATCCAAATGTTACTGAGAATAATACAAGTTAGCTTCACTTTAGCTGGGCCACCTTGTATATACTCACATGACATCTGCTATATCACTGAAAAAAAATTTACACATTAAAACGAAAATCTAGAACAACATAAATTAATTATTGCTAAAATATGTTCATTGAAACAGAAAAAAATGGCAAAAGCAGTTTTTACTAATAAACATATCATGATAATAACATACACTGATAAACAGATGAACAAATTCTTCTACATTAACTGCATCAATTAGCACTCTGTGAAACCATTCTCTGCACACAATAGCACAAATATATGGTAATGACATTATGATGTGTTGACAGTTAAAAATAGCTTAAAATGTGTGCTATAAAGAAGTTTGATAAAATCAAAGAAAAATTATCAAATCACTCCCTTCATGCTACATTGCTATAAATCTACAAGGTTTTTTGAGTCTTTGTTGACTCTCTGATAAACCGTAAAAAGGTAAAGTTTTACCATACTTGTTACCGAGAATTGGGCCCGGAGCTGATCCTGGTGTACAGATAATGTGAAGCAAGTCACACCATAGACCCGGCAGTAGGCTGCCATTACTTTGCGCCAGGCCTGCGGTTACCTCAGTAGCTTTCACCAGATGGTGCCAACCATATACACAGTAGCACACATCCGATTAAAGCTTACTACTTGTTTATCGACCCCAGAACGATGAAAGGCTAAGTTGGCCTGGTTGTAGTAGATGGTTTACCCACGATAGTGGTTACCCATCAGCTGCAGGTCGAGCGCAGGACGGGGAAAGACAGGGAAACTGGTCGCTGGTCGGAGACCAGATGTTCTACTACTGTGCCACACAACCAAGCAATAAACAGTGGACCTTCACAAACCAACTGTGGCTGTGTTTGTAAAATAAAACAAAAACACTGAAAAATAGTGTGAACTGTAAACGCAAAGCCACGTTATTGAAATTGCTCGGAAGTGCCAGCAGACACTATTAACACTGTTCACAGCACAAAAGCATGACTTAGCGGAGTAATAGTACCATGAATGCCGGCTAGTTACAATCTGTGTCTGTGAATGAGGTCATGTTATCTTGGTTGTTATCATTCTAATGTCTTCCTGGCACAGTTACTCAAATAGTTGCGGATAGATGTTTTTGCTGTCATAAAGGCCGGCGATGGTACAAGAAGCAATCAGAAAGAGTCTGAAGATGACGCAGCTGCAGAACAGATCCACATCTGGATCTGGAACTGCAAATTTTATTTACAAATGCTTTGTCAGCACCAGCAAGTTGTACCTCACAACAGAAGAAATGTCTGGGGAGGCACAGGCTTATTCCAGGCTGGATGTCATTCCTTTTACCCATCAAATAATTGCAAAGCACTAATTCCGACCAGTTAACAATACCTATTAGCATGTGATCCACACTGGACTATTGAGGGAAAGTGCCCTTACTCCCTTCATGCCGGCACTTTTATCATATCGCACACTTTATAACACTCAGTGGGTGGCGCTCTGTTTCTAGCAAGCAGCTGTGACAGCACCTCAATGACTGCGTGTCGTCAGATGTGGACCGGGCGCTGTCGACATGGAGCGCAAGTTTATCAAGTGTCAAAGTCTTGTCAATGCTGTGCGGAGGACAGTCGGCAAAACTGATGTCGGAGTTGAGAAGATGTTTCCACCAAACATTCACCGCCACATTGTTACCGACCGACCGCACCTGATGAATCCTAACACACGTCATCAAGTCAACCAAAAATATGTGCAGTCCTACCGACCTACAGACCCATGACACCTGATAACCCTGTGACCTTGACCATTGACCTTTTCACTTCATCAACAATGAATGCTAAGAGCCTGCCATGGAGTGTGTACCAACTATAGCATTGACAGCTCAAGCCATTTAACTTTTAGAGTGCAAACAGACAGACATACACAGTCACACACACCACTGATCACCCTACCCAAGCCTTAGCTAACACTGGAATGGGTAATTATGTAAGACATACATAGATGTCAACTCCAGAGTGAGGGATACATGACATTTCTTGACTTTCCCCAATAATACATGGGTTATACCCATCAGTAAATCCTCCATATTTAACCGTTGTTCTTTAAGTGGGCACGACATACAGAAATGGCAGTTTATACATTCAACAGACTATCGAAAATGTGCGGCAAACAGGCTCCCTTGAACCATATGGAAGAGTTTACAGAGAAAGTCTCCCCATCTTGCTGCATTCTTGCCACTGACCAAAATACAACAAATACATGTGTGATATTGAAATCTCCATCAAATATTTACTGTTGTCCACGATTACTTAAGAATGCATCTGATCAACACATAAAGAAGTATGAATCAAATACTGAACTCGCAAAACTGACCACTGCCAAACAGAATAGCAAACCATAACAGTTTTACAGCCCACTTCTAACCCTTACAAGAAAGCAGAAACACTGAGCTAGTAATATATCGCTAAAAACACAGACTGCTTTAACAGTTCTAACACGTACTTTAGTAGTTGGAAAACTACATGTATGCTAAAAACATGTGCAACTATGAATAAATTAATAAAAAAAAGTTTCAAGCCTGACACGAGCTTGATGTAACTGACAACAACAATGCATATCAACATACAGTTGTGAATCGATGCATGTGCTAGAACACCGGTTTACAACAACAGCAACTCACACATGTGAAAATAGCAATTAAACTCACCATCTATATGGAATATATAGACAATCGCCTGCCGATACAGTAACATGGTAGTATTCTACATCTGCCAATCCTGGATATAGTGTGTTGTCCACTCTACAACATCAATCCACCATTATAGTACCTTACAGCATATTGTCTTACATTTTTTAAGCATTACACTTAACTACTGATTTTCTCTGTGTCATATGCAACACAATTTCGCTACAAACTTTTCACATCCAACCTTATGCTAATGTGTTCAGTTGATAAATTTATTTTTTTTTAAATTCCTATCCAAATCACTGACAAAAAAACTAAAATTTGAAATATGTGTGATCATTTAGACAGCCGCAATAAATCATGCTAAAAAAGATAACAGATTATGACTAAGCAGACCCAGCATAGTCTGCCACAACACAAAATTTAAAAAAAAAACAATAAAATCAGTGAAAGTTAGAGATGACAAACAACTGGTAGAAAAAAGTATGTAGTAAAATACCGACATAATTAATACAATATCAACAACATTCTAGCAAAAATATATAACGACTGATGACTAACATCCAGCTATACTGCACGAATTATAACAGAAGCAATATTAATGCAAATGTAGCCTAGAACATAATAGTCACATTAACTGGCATAATATTACCTGTCGACATCAATACTGGAATAACCACCTTCAGGATGGTCAATAGTAACCTAGCATCCATGCACACACACACACACACACACACACAGAAATGCACCTATGTGACTCATTCTTCCTTTATCCATCACTTAATGTGTGAGGGTAGAGGTGTTGATTTCTGGCATCACATATCAGATCATACACAATGAAACAGGATCGTGAATTGTGCATGATATACTCAGTGGGAAAATAATTGTGACTGCATTCCATTCGACAATTTAGGATGGTCACCTCACCAGAAAAGATAAGATGGCCTAGCAGTGGCTATAAATAGTTCAGTGCTCGCGCCTGCATGCACCACGACTGCAATGTGCTGTAAATTGGGATCGGAATTTGAAACCTAAATTAGCTATAATGTGCCAATGCACTTCTGTCACAGACAGACAGACAGACGAACAGACAGATGGACACTGACATCGTAGCATAAGCGCGAGATGTATATATTACATCTCGCACTAAAAACTGCTCCTTGCCCATCATGCCCAGTTTGCCATACATCATTCTATCTCCAGACCATGCAACACAATGACTAGTAAAGTAAAGGTAAAGCTAAAGGCAAATGCATATAGCAGTTGGCAACTAGCCTCACCATTACGTAAACTCAAGTGGCATATAGGATCACATAGTGTTTGTTACCTGTTTTCCAAATATAGGAATTTCTTATCAGCTATGAGAAGGTATGACCGTGACAGACTTCTATATACTCACTGCACAATTCGACAATGTTACACTAGAGCAAAAACTGTCCAGAAAACACCGACAGACCTTGTCGGCATACAGCGATGGGTCGACTAAGATGAATTGCTTCTGACCACGATAAACACAGATGATGTTATCGACCGAGTCAGTATGAACTACCGACGACGTTCCACCACTGCTCATCCACATTACCTAACAACGTCAGCAGCAATATGCTCTCAACTGATTGGATGAGTTAGTTTTATATCCCACTTGACACAGCCAATCTCTTGGCTTGGTACTGAATACCAAACCCAAGTTCAAGACCATGCAATACAACAACAACAACTCTAAGCTAACAACAAAAACATGAAAAATATACTGCAGCATTGGTCACTGATGGCGGTAATAGCAGCAGAGACAGTCATCAATTGGTACCAAAAATTCCCATTAATTAATGAGTCAAAATGCAGCATATTCCTGCACTTGGTCCTACAACATCAGAATCTGCAATACAAAGCTACAGGTGAACAACACACTACACATACTTTAAAGCAAATGTTAGTAGTTCACTTGTTGTTCTTACAATATCGGACAGCATTTCCTCGTAGACTTGACGGCATTGCAGTGGGCCTGGGAGCATCACATCTGCTCTGTAGCACAACAGAAACAACAGCCGGTCTGCACAATGATACACAGAGAGCTAACTAATTATCTTTAGACACAGAACGATGGGCATTGAATCCTAATAACAACAGTGCAGTGTTCATATGGAGCCCTTCTTTTACAAGATTCCATTATTAATGAGTGAACTGCAACATCTGCCTCATGCCGACCCAAAAAAAGTGGACAATGTCACATGCCACTCAAGGGGCGTGTTAAAAGTTAAAAGATTACATCACAAAATGCAAATGATTGTGCTGCTGTTGAAGCGTAAAAGTTATCAGGGTTTATAACAATCTAGCAGCTGAGTTGCAAGATAAGCACTAATCTTCTCTCTTATTCCCCCCTATTCTTTTCGCCTCCTCATTCCCCTCTACTCATCCTTCTCTCTTACCCTTGTCTCATCTTTCTGCTCTCCTCTTTCATCCATACTCATCCTGCCCTTTCAGTTTAAAAAACATGGACAGTGTTTAAACCTAATCAAATGCAGCCACAATCACAACTGGGTAGACAAAATTCAAGTTTTAGTTTATATACCGGTAGTACTGTAATAAAATAGTTCTGTACTGAAATAAAACCTAACCCAATCAACAGAACAAAATATATGCATTACTACTGAGACAGTCCTGTAACATGTAAGTCATCCCACCATTATTGCTTCTCCCAGAGGCAGAATCCCATTAATCAGCAGCATTTCAGACATCAGCTTGATAAGCTGATATTTACTCTTGCACTGTGGAAGTTTAGAAACAAAAATGGAGAGGAAAAGCAACGAATAAAAGCATTAAAAAATACCCACCGCAATTCCAGTGGAATGTTGTCAACCATATATTGGTCAGTGGAATTGTAGACTCGAAGAAACTCGTGAAAGTGTAGATATTGTAACGGATTACTCCTGTTCTCCTTCTTGCTGGTCTCCACAGCAACAGAGCTGTTAACATTAACTGCAGTTTGTAAAAAATAATCATCAGTCCATTTCTGGAAAGCACAGGACAGCCGAGCAGCTCCAGTCATTTTTAGTGGCCGTGATGGCAGCACATATCGCTGAAAGAATTCCACAGTACTGGGGAAACTGTGCACAACATCAACTTTGTGAAAAGGTCCACTACTGCCAAATGGCTGCAAGTGACCAGCATGTGCCTTACGTACATCACTGCCATGTTCATCAGCAGCTGTATCCAGTGATAAGCAGATGGACCAAAACTGGACAAAACACCATGTCCAGTGCATCGTGGGCTTGCTCCAGTTCGTTTTATGCTACAAAACAACACATGTACATGTAACTCGTTGCACATGAATATCAGTTCTAGATGACATTAAGTTCCAAGCATATAAAGGTGCAGCAGACAAAGTAATCTGTAGAACAGTTCAACATCAAGAACATGTTCATTAGAAAGTATATTACTCCATGACAATCTGCCATCATGCAGAATTCTCTTTATGTTATCGAAAGTCACTGTGTGGACACCATTAGTCAAGAGCATGATATATACATGTCGTCTTGAAAATATCCACAGAAATGTAACAGCTCAGCCAACAAGCCTGCGACTAATGCTGGCGGCAGCATCCACAACTTGACTAGTCCGCAGGTTGATTACTGTAGTACTGTAGTTGATTAATGTAGTTCCAGTATTTTGCGCATTATATACGTCGTATTATGGTTGTATTTATTAGATAAAGAGGCCTTTGGAGGCCTGATTCTGTTTCCTCCATGTGATGTGATGTGATAAGATGACCACATGTGAGCTGAGCTGTCCAGTTACTGTTGGCTAATGCTAGTACTGATCCTCATTTGCTTATCAATCTGATAGATACACAAACAACGTTTCAACTTTCAACTACCGTTCGCCCACATACCATGTATGTAACCGACTGTTCGTCTATGAGTGCCAACCTTATGTGATGCATTGCTCAGAAATAAAAATACAAAAGTACAAACGTATAAAATATCTGGATCTGGTATATAATCGGCAAACCTCCTCTAAGGAATATCGCAGAACTATTTAATACACTTTATATTACACTGTTTACGTTTTGTATTGTTTACCATAGAAATTTAAATATTCGTTGTAGACGTAAGTGCTTTGGCACTGTTGTATTTCGGCCTAAGAATAAGGGACCCGAGGATTTGAGAGCCTCTTCAGATTGTTTTAAATTTATAAATATGCAATAACCGATGAGTTGCCATTACAGTCATGCTTGAAGGCATTAACTTAAACCTACAAGCATATTGAACTATTTTCGGTTTTAGTCGCGCCTCTCGCACGCTGCGAGGCGCGACTAAAGTAGTGACTTCTCTGTCCGTCTGTGACAAAAAATATGTCGCCTGCCTAACCGACCCCCTCCCCCAATTCACTCATAGGGTGAAAGTTCAGACCAAGACGGACCAAAAAGTCCAATGTAAGGAGGAGGGGGTCTAAATTGATATTTGTTAACCAAATATGGGTGCAAAGTTTCAAATTACATAGGCTCATATAAGGATTCAGGGTCAAACTTTTGACCATATGTATTTAGTCGCGCCTCTTGCACATTGCTGCGAGGAGGCACGATATGTTGAGAGCTGATGGATGGTTGGTTGAGCAAGGTTTAACGTCCCACCAAACGCATTATAAGTCATATCGGGGATGGGTTTTATGGGTCAAAAGACCCAACCAACAGTGTCAAAGCACTGAAGGAAGAGAAGTCCTAAGGACCAGGCTTCAATCCCATTAAGTCCACCCCACTGTGCTGACAATAACACAACATATATGCAGTATGAAAAAAAACACAAAATACACACAGATAAACACAACTAAATCTAGGCTATGCACAGTGAAATGCACCCAGTGGGCTGACGGAAAGCTACCATAGAGGCGTGACCATATACCGCTAGTCCGCTAGGTATTCTAGTTTTAGAAAAGAACATTTAATTTTAACACACGTATATGATATCAAATTAAACATTTATAGTGCACTCAAAAGCTGATGGCATAAGAAGCTTAAGCTATCACACTGACCCAACAACAGAAAAATAGGCCTAATGAAAAAAAGAAAACAATTTAAGATTCTTCTTTAGTCGTCAGTGTAGAGCATCCACAGAGTAATATGTCAACACCACCAGCTCTGTTTTGACTCAGTTTGAAAACAAGTGTAACAAATCATTCTGGTAATCAAAAATTGCCATATCCACTCCAATATGTTTCTTTATAGTAAATCCTTACACAGCCCATGAGTACCTGAATAACTTCCGAGTTGTCCTTGGGTGACAAGCACGTTGGGTAAAAGGCTTATCTGGCAACCTGCCATTAATTTGCCTAACAAACTCTCTCTCTCTTTCTCTTTTGTTACGCTGACCCGACAAAGTGGGCCATGGCCAATTGTTATCATAGTAATAATTGTTAACCTTATACCAATTTCGAGTTTTTTTTCACTTATGGCTCAAATATATTTTAAAAATAAAAAAAACTCAGTTTTTGGTGTCATTTATGCCGCATATAACCTTTCCCATTTTGTTACTTTGTAAAACAGATATTACAGGTCAAATATACTTCAGTCAACACTTCAACAGCTTTAAAACTCGTAATAAAACAACATAATAACTTCTATAAAATTGTAAATATCTCACTAAACATTTGACTAAAAGTATAAAAGTGAATAAACGAATCATACGCGAATCAACACAGAGCAGTCATTCTACAATGCTTAAAACTGTCTCACTGTAATAAGACAAGCAATGGAACTGCATGCACATTGGACAATACTGCAACTGTTTCAGCCTCAGATCATCAGCATGCACAGCACATATGATTGCTAAACAGAATCAACACATGGCCATGCAGAGGCAACTGCCTTCAGCATCGACAAATTCACACGGGCGTGTTACTGGCATCATTTACAGCACAACACGCGATGACTGGGGTCGCATTTAAAACCCGTTTGTTTACAGACTTTATGGAACTTGAAGTGCTGGAGCACAGTTGCTATGGTCATCAGTGAATTGTCTGAGTAACAAGTACATAAATTTTTAATCGTCACATGTCGTGCTACCTGAGCATCTGCTTGAGTTCCTTTACATACATTATATGATGTATCTGCATCACAACACGTTTAACTGAGTTAGCACCAGTTCCTACAGTAGAAGTCAGTGTTGTCCATGTTATCATTGGTAAAGAAATGTGTAAGCGACATACGAGTTGAGATCTGTCAACTTTTGGCAATCTACAGTTTCAACAGCACTTGCTTACATTATCAGTTTCACAATCGACAGTCACCGGAACATAGACAAGAGTAGTGTTTATCAGTGGCACAGCTACAGGCTACACAATGAACTGCGGCCCCGACCTCCAAAGGCCCACCAGCGACAAGGAAAAATTTAAGACTGACAAAATTTTTTGAAAAGGTGTGTGAACAGTAGATTGTAATTTGCAGTATCGGAATCATATATGCATTGCCTCAAGGCTGAATAGTGCATACTACGCACAGGCCTAGCTATTGTTCCAATTATATTTATTTTATGTAGGTGGCAGACCTTAATGGTGCACAAAATTCTTCAGCCGGGGCCCCACAACAGAACTACAACGTGCCAGTAACTGTGAATTGTCTTCATCATCAAGATCGTTGTTATGACGACAATGCTGTCACGTCATCGTCCAGTATCAACTGAGCAGTTTGTTGCTGTAACTGTTTAGTGACTCTCACGACAAACTTGTCTTTGACGATGTTAAACTGCATCATGTCGGCCGGCTGCTCGGTGAACCAGAATTTGTCAAACTCGTAGAACAAATACACTGCACAGACAGACAGACACATACATACATGCTGTGTTGTAATAATCAGACCCAACACATATAGCTTACATCATCTTCTAGCAAAAAGATAAAAGAGTGCACTGTTATATCCCACAAGGAGTGCTCCCTTCCTTTGACACCTGGTATACAATGTAGCTGGCACTTCTGTAGCGACTCTGGGCAAGTCGTTTACCTTCGTCGGCTCAGGTCTACTCAGCCTTTTATCCATAATTGGTGGATAAATCGAGTACCAGTCGGTTACAGATGGGGGAAAGGCAGGAGATGCTGCCTCTGCTGGGTGGCAGGTAACTCTGTGCGATACCATATGGCTTGCAGGCTCCTGTAGCGGTGCGGTGCTTGTAGCACAAACTTCTATACTGCTTTACCTTCCTTAGCACTGAGCCCACAAATGGATAATCCTACAGTAACCTTCTCTGTTGCAGGGCATCACTGCCCAATGACTGGTTACAAATTGCACTGCTTGCTGACAGAGGCACATAGTGAAATGGTTGGTAGTTGAACCCGTGACCTCTACGTCACAAATCCTGACCCTAACGTTTACACCACTAGGCCACACCACATTAACAAGTGAATGCCATCACAAAGATTAACAAGTTCATGACAGACTGTCTGTTCACATTAACTCCTCAACCAGCAGTCTGTACCGTGCTAGTTCAACTCCTATCATCAACATCATCACAAGTATTTTTTAAAGTGGCCTAAGCAGCAAATGCCACCGCGAGGACCACTACAGAGTCAGAGTAGCGAACAAGCAGGATCAGACAGTGTTGTAGCAGCGACAAAACAAATATCTCTTTAAGTGGCGTCTGAACGTCGACAGAGAGGGTGCGGACGTGACATCATCTGGCAGACTGTTCCAAACGCTAGTCCCAGCAATGGAAAGGCGCTGCTACCGATTGTGGGTAGGCAGATGGACGGAATGTCAAGTTGAGTCGTGTATCTCCACTTTTATACAGCAAAATCTATTAGTTTTGGTAACTTCTGGCCTAAACTAATAAACTATACAATACGACCAACTGTATAATAAGATTAGTTTACAGTTAGAACCTACAGCCCTCAGAATACACACACGACCCAGATTTGGGTAATAGCCGTCGCCATTGAGCCGTCAATGGCAATTTCAGAAAGACCAAAAGAATTTTGAGCACTTCCAGTCATCACAACAGCATGCCGATAGTTTGACTGGCAAGATATGACTTCCTATTAGTGTTCTATGGTGATCGTAGGTCTAGACTGAACCATAGTTGACTTATAAGCTGCTAAGTAAGAAGCATAATCCCGAAGAAAAAAAGAACAAGTAGAATGCCAAGACGTATCTACAGAACTCAATTCTGTGAGATACAGCCAAAATCAAAACAGATATTTCGGAATACCACAGTGTCAGCTACCGTAAACATCATGAAAGTCTTTGATCTGCGGCACTGCCTGAATGGTGTTGAAGAAGTGAGTTCGTAATGTGCCAGAGATCAACAGCTGATGAGCTACACTCGTTATGTTGATGCCGACTATAGCAAATGAATATCTGTATTACAAGACAGGCAACATGTAAAGAAGTAAATGTAATTTGCAAACACATACAATGGTCAATCAAAGCAGAATCTAAGGCGAAAGAGCAAGGTGCTGAGTGATTGGAAGACCTGCTGGAAATAGTGGGTGATGGTGAAAGGTGTCAGGGCTGGTACACACTCGGAGGGCTGGGGGAGAGAACACCAGATTATAGGAGCTGCAACGTTAAAACTAAAGGCGCCAAATGAAGTGTGGATAAATAGGACAGAAAGCAGATTGGTATGTAATGAAGGTCTGTTAGTGACATTCTTCAGTGTCTGGTCACTGGTCCGCACCATGCCAGGTGACATGCTAACTGACAGTCACATGCAAAACTACATTGATTTACAAGATCAGCGACTTACATGGCAAAACATCTGCTTTGATCTGTGATGCTCGGTAACTACTTGTTAAATGCAATTGCATCTGACAGGTATCCAAATCAAAAGGTGTGTTATGATAGGTGTCGACGGTGTACACAGGTTGACATAGCAGTAGTGTAATTCGTCACATGAAGAAGTTACTCTATGTTGAGACCATCTTTGATATACTACCTCGATATGTAACCAAGCCAACTAGCTCAACTCAGCCTTGCATCCTACCAGGGTCACTGAATTGACTACCAGCTTTAATTGGCTGGGCTAAAGGTGGGAATGTCACTTCTGCCGGGTTGTAGGCAACTGTGTGATCTGACCCAATATGGCATGTAAGTTCCTACAGCAGTATGGAATGTTTGCAAACTGCTATACGCATTAACCTTACATTTACCTTTACTGACAGGTAATGAGCTCTAAGGCACATAAAACAATTAGTCACAATGCACTGTGGTCGAATACAGACTAAACATG
>Ga0209782_1000183_pt1 | contig 24701 bp, 14 predicted proteins | sample WorMetmaBAHAMAS1_FD_187390 | JGI IMG/M metagenome (GOLD analysis project Ga0209782, IMG submission 187390) | Marine gutless worms symbiont microbial communities from Max Planck institute for Marine Microbiology, Germany - Inanidrilus... | ecosystem: Host-associated > Annelida > Digestive system...
ATATATATATTTTCTTTGAGAATAGGCCTGCTTCATTTCCAGACCAGATGTCGCAAGAGGCGACTAAACCTAGGTTATAATTTGTCTCAATGCATTTTCCGATGTACTGTTGTTTTTGATGATTTGCATTTTTTTGATTTAGTGTTTGTAGATTTAGTTCTCTGTTAGCCTAGGTTATCAACTGTTTATGGTGTTTTTCTCCCGGCTTTGATTTTCTCAGCAGAGACTGGGTAGGAACTAGGTCACGTAACACCGATATGACCTAATTAGTTTCGTATTTGACATTAAACCTGAACTCAAGACATCAATTAACCTGCACAGCAAATTCAGTAGAATGATGCACACACAACCCGATTACTAATGGTAGATTGACAGCTTCATTATGAACTGGTGATCTAGGCTTCTGAATGCATCAATATTAATATTTCCAATATGGGAAACTAAAGATAATGGGTATACATTATATTATAGATAACCACAAAAATAGATCCAGAAGTAACTTAATGGGAACCAGCTGATACAACCTAAAATCTCGTAGTATTTGTGACCATTTATTTTGTAATGAAATTTTAAAAAATAACAGGTGTTGACACATCGATAATTAGTAACATTACTAATACTGGTAGTACAGTACTCATAATAACTATGGGTACAAAAAGTAAAATAAAAGAAACCAAAACGTGTAAGTGCAAATCTACTGATTTTAAGGGCAGCCAAATTAAAGCATTTTTACAATACAGCGTGTAAAATGATGTTCAAGTGCTGTCACAATCACACTAGCTGCAGTGCAGAACTGCTAATAATCAACAATTTTTTTAAAGGATGCATGTTCATCATGCGTAATCTATGTTCTGCAGTCGACCTAATCTGGTTCTTCACCAGTTTAATGAATCTCTCTCTGCATTAACTGCAGTGGTATCTAACTATAAGTCACCTCACAGTGAATCCCAAAATACTGCAGCAGAACTGGTGAATGGCTGTTATTATTTCCAGCATAAACAGTCACAGTATTACAGGAATGGGTAAGAAGCAGCCGATTGTATTATTGGCTAGTTTTCAAGATTGTGCCAAACAATGCTTACATACAAGCTGCTCTTAGAACAGTATATACACTTTACAGCATGCAACAACAATAATGAAAAATTTGTATAAAATCTATACAAATCTATACAGCAGAGGCCTACGACCTCAAACAGTGTGAAATAAATATGCTATACAGTACACAATCCTCGACTGTGCCACCATGCTGTCATATGTGCACGTACATACGTAACAGTGTGAGAACTTGTTAAATGTTAACCATAGTCAAATTGCAAGAATTTCCTAGAAAAAAGCTTCAGCGGCTATTGTAAGTGATACATAATGGTAGAACTCCCACCAGGCAGATCACACTGAAACAGATTCTGCAGATAAATGAACTGAAGCAGTAGCAAATGCCGCAGTCGACCGTCACAGTACTGAACAGCAGCTCGAACAACCACGCTCGACACTTTTGTCCTTCTTCATTTCACCTAAGCAAATGCACCGCGTTAACATTTTTACTGCGCGATGCCATACTAGTGTGGTATATGCTGTAGTTTTGTGTCTGTAAACGGTTGAAAATAGGATAAGTGGATGACACGAACTACACCACATGATAACCCAAGGAATCTAGTTTTTTTTATGCCAAAAATCTCTGCGAAATTCGAACAGGGTCACCCTTAATGGGGGCAACAAATGTAGGTTGGCTAGGTTAAAATCTGTGTGTCTCAAGAAATAACTTGCTGTAACTCGAAAACGGTACAAGACAGATGCAGTTTGAATTAAAGTTGAATAGGAAGTTCTATGCACTCTACTGAGTGGCAACATTGCTGATGACCTTGAGTGATCCTAAACCATCCCAAGTTTACATTGTTATCGAGCGATAATCATATAAGACCTCAAATTTGGTGTGTGGGTTGAACGTACCAAGTCCCAGCCTGCGATGACAAACCACTCCTGAGTGGGCATGGTCACATCACATGACCCAGTTTAATTTTGGGGCTCCAAATAATATGTCAGAAATGGCTGAAGGTACAGTCACCGCAACTTTCAAATTCTAACATAATTGGACCAGCTACAGAACAAAAAACATTGCTTGCTTGGATAACTTCAGAAGTTGTTATTCTACACAAACTAACAAAATTCGGGAAGAGACTGAAAAACCGCAGGATTTGGAACCACTGTAAAATCGAATCAACTGTACCAAGGCAATTCCTGTTCAGAAATCCCACTGACAGAAAAAAGTAAATGACAAAGTTTTTTGAGATTCAGTAAATGAATCTGAACCTCCCAAGTTAGTAGATATACAATACTATTTTTGTTAATACCACTGCTCGCAGTCTGACAACATATTGCTATATCTTAAGCCTCATTCACGCCATATTAACAGAACTTAATTGAACTGCACTCCAGTGGTCCATGTACATGTACCCGCAACTACCGTTTGTTTGCTTTACATGAAAAACGTTAAATAAAATATGAACATACATTTTTTCCATTTAATTGATTTAAACATATGATTGATGTAAATTTATGTTCATCAAGATTTGTCATTTTATTACTGCTGTGAAACCATTTTCTGCTTAACTGATGTTTTAGCATCTCTTACACGTTGTAATTTCAGCTAATACTGAGCATATAAAAGAAATTCTTGTAAATCTACAGCGATGTTGTGAATGCAGTCATTCACTATGTGGCAGCAACTACTCCGATAATGAATGTCTGTTATTCTATTTCAATTTTTGCTGAAAAATGAAAAATGCATCCATTTTTCATTTTCTGTCTTGAGTGGAAAGCAAAATGGCAGACACACGGACGTTATTCAGTCCAGTTCAGTTAACATGCCTTTATGTCTGCAGTGTCACGATCAACGTACATATCCATAGTGCAGCTTACTTTGACTATTTGGCTCGGGAAGGTGTTCACGAGCAACTAGGTGCATCACGGTCGTTTTACCGGTTGCAAGGCGAAGACCTACAAACCATCAGCACATATCTGTCCAAACATCAGCCATGGTTACAACACTCTAAGAACATCAGTATCTTAAAATGTCATTCTGAAATGGTGTTGAAGATAAGACAAGTTACTAACTTCAACATTGCAGCGTCTGCATTTTCTGGCAGATATACATATAGTCTAGTTGTTTTACAATGCACTACCAAAGAGGACTTGCAAAGAGGTTGTGCAAATCAAAAAGACTGTCAAGCATGCAGATTGAACAGCAAGGATGCCGTGGATCATAGATGAAGGAAGTTTATAAAGGATGGTTGATGATCATGATAGGTTCACCGGGTAGGTGAATGTTTCTTCTGGTATACTCGCTCAATATGGTAATTCCAGATAAAGGACCATAAAACAGTTATTATTGTCGTAAGTGGTACAACAATTGGGACATCTGGTCTGTAAAAAATCCTGTCTCTGCCACTTATCCACAAATGGTTCCTTTTTGGAATAAGTTAAGAAAAAACTGATGGGAAATGGCTAATCCATACCATCTTGTCAAGGACAATGGCACCAGCTGTTAGTGGTTTCACGCAGTCAGCTTAATGCCCAGATGTAGTTCAGTACCTTGATAAAGACAACTTCAACAAATGCTTATGCTGCCAAGAACTACACCGTAACATTATTATCTTGTTACTTATAACATATCTTAGTGACAAAATAACTTCTCAACAATACAGTTTGCACTCGTGAACTCACCACCCAGTGTTACATTATCGTGCAAAAACCGCCCTTGATAAATCAGCCGCAATATATTCACTGGAGGCAGCTGTTCATTCTGCCACTCTGAACAACAAAATACAACATCAGTTACATTTGACAATAATGTGTCTTAACTATATCAAATATCAGATCATCACAAACTCTGCTGACATACTTCACAAAAATATTCACGTATGCTTTATATACTTCATACCAATAAGATGATGAGACTGTCGAAAATATTGACTACAGCATGTAATAAAAGCCATCTGTCTAAAAACAGCTGATAAATCAGAAACCATATGCTTTAAACTCACCTTCTGGCCAGTTGTCATATACGTGCTGTGTAATAGTGGCTACAGATGTAGACGGTGAAAACAGGAACTCATGGGTTTTGCTGGATACATGAATTAACTTCAGATTAACCTGTCACATTTAAACAAATGAATGAGTTATGTGAAAGCAACAATGTCTTGTGATCTCTCATCAATGGAAAAAAGGAAAATATATGACCATAAATACCGAAATCAATAGATCATTGGAGCATCCAGAAAAACTGTCGATGTCAGTAGCAAGCTGTATTGCAGTTAACTACCAAGTTCTAATCTATCAACACTAAATATATCTCGGATTAGCTATGATGCAGAGCTTGGCTGGTTATTTGGTGCATAATCTACCTGCATTGTGTTTTCTTTTATCATGTTCAGATTAATTATTCAGAGAATAAATACAACTCACTGATCTCTATGGTGCAACTGCAGCATGACTGGCTGATGGACGTCACTCATGTGACAGGTACACTGACACAGCTTGTAAGCTGCCAATGTGATGTAATTAGGTTACTGGGCAACGAGAAAGCCGATCTGTTTACACTCTTCATGATAATTTGTAGGTGTTTGTTTTTTTGCCCTATCAATGCATTGCATTACTATAATACAACATTTGTATAGCGCCATAGTGTCCTACGCGGGATGCAGAGGCGCTTGTGGCGCCAGTTAAGAATGAGGGAAAAGGTGGGTTTTGAGATGGCGTTTAAATGTCTGTAGGGTAACGCAGGATCTAATGTCAGCAGGGAGAGAGTTCCATGTTTGTGGTGCCGCGACCGAGGCAAAACAAATGATGATGATGGCTTATAATAGTGATTAGATGTAGAGAAAAGTAGTTGCCATGTTGATCAAAGCTTTTTTTAAAGTTTAATCACTGTTTAATCACTCACTATCGGCTGAATAACATTCAGCGACTTACTCACAAAAGAAACTGAGATTTGAAGCTCATAAAACCTGTCTGATGCCTATTCACTAAATAACTACAAGATAATCTACAAACCAGTGTTGAACACTGGTGAAACCGGGAATAAATCTTATCTTGGACTGCTTTGGAACTATTAGTGGGTGACAGGAAGGGAATCCAGCCTGCAAAAGGCTGCAACACTTGTTATAATTCTGAAACAAGTGATGGAACAAAAGCAGGGGAACTGGCTACCTGTGTTTATCTAAAAAATGGTTAATATGGGAAGGAGGAGGGAGGTCGTGCTAGCATAGGGGATTGGCATAATTAAACATTTTGGATTTTGGACTTTGTTCAGATTAATTATTCAGAGAATAAATAGAACTCACTGATCTCTATGGTGCAAATTGTACTTAAGTAAATTACAATCCTTGTCTATCGGGGCTGAAATGTTACTGCCATACTGATACCTAATCTAATATACAGCATAGAGAGATCTACATGGTACATGAATATGACGTTTCACTGCATACTGTCCCATATTAATATTATTTGAAAATTGGAATGCATCTTTTGAGTAAGACAATCCTGGGAAGGGAAACGGATTGATTCTGACATGCGATGAAAAGGTGCATAGGTCAAAAAATGTCAAGAACCAGTTTTATAGTGTTAATAATAATGTACAGCATCAGCTGTTACACTCTACATATTCTGTCTGATGATTTAGAGCACAAATACAATAAATACAATAAACACTAACAGTACAAATTTTAATGTATAACCTGATCAGGAGGTATGTTTCGAGTCATACTTGGGCAACCTTCTGATGAATATGTTGCTTGCTTAACCAATCATTCAGCACATCACGAGAAACAAACAAGTAATGACAGATTGCCTTTTACAACACAGCTGTATTCAGCAACTGGATAATATCACAATGTCTTGATCAGTAAACTGCAGGTTGCCAGCTATGGTGAGTCGGAATCCTCATGCAAAAAAGTCTGAAAGTATAGCAATTAGTATAGCAAAACAGTGGTTTACATGAGGGCCTAGCAGTGGCTAGCATAGCACGAGATGATCCCTCCACTCTTCCCGGCGATGATCCCTCCCCTCGCGCCCGCATGAACCGCAACCACAATGCATGGTAAATTTGGATCAGAATTTGAAACCTAAATTAGCTATAATGCGCCAATGCACTTCCGTCACAGACAGACAGACACTGACATCGTAGTAGTAGCAACTGCACATAGGTATATGCACGAGATGTATATATTACATCTCGCGCTAAAAATTTATTGTCAAACATGAAGGACTTTCAAGGTCACACTCACAGGCACTGCAAAAGCAGTAATATCTCAGAATGGTGCTAGAAAGAGATGTTGTAATAGTCCACTACATAAAAGATATACAGCCTATTAAATAGCAGCAACTGTGATGACCTTCAGTGTACCTAAAGATCACGTCTTTTCAAGTGGAATGTTTTACATATTTGTGCACCATCGACAAGATTTCTACCGACAAGAGTGACATGCTGTTCCTCAGCAACAGCGTAGCTTCTTGTATTTTCCACTGATTTAACAGAATTATACACTTTTAACATACAATTAAATTACCAGTTCGGTTCAAGATATTTCATTTCACTGAGTTTCTGCCTTATTCAACAAAACATTAGGTACAGTATTTAACTTGCAAAACAAATTTTTGTAAGCATAAGTAAACAGCAACAGAGAATATCTAACTGACCAGACAACTCACTTAAAACCAGTAATCAAGAGAACTTCATTTCATCTGATGTAGCAACAGCACGGATTCTGAGTGACTGTGGCACTTTCAAGGAAGGTAAATGTTGTCTATTAAAGGTAAGTAATGCCTATATTTTAAATGAAGTTTTAGTGGTTAAAAAGCGAATGAATGTTGTTATGTGTGGGCCTGTCAGTCATAACCTGTTGCTTAGTTATAGTTTCCAACTCGTACTCTGTGATATGTGCTTCATGTTTAATGCTTACAATGCAAACGACAATTTCAAATTTCATAATTATCGCCATGCATCTGCATCAATTTAAATTATTTGCTAATATTAATGAACTGTACATGAAATAAAGCATTATCATCAAAGCTGAAAGTTTGAGCAAGAAAGATTGCGATTTTGATGTCGACTCGATTATAAGCAAAAATATGATCTCGAACTTGAAACTGTTACAGCATTATGTGCAAATGTACATTTCCATCAATGAATATCCTAACAATGGTAATCCTGCATAATAGTAAAGTAAATTCAATCTCATCATAACGCTAACCCCAAAAACTTGCGCTAACACTAACTCTACTTAGCCTGCTAACTCTAACCGATACAGTACGCTTCTAGAGCATTACTGTCAGATTGAATTAAGTGACTATTCTTACATATAATTATCGTAAAAAATGAACTGCTATGTTTATTAGTTGCTCTTGTTTGCAGCTGATTCCTGCAATCTCTCTTAATTCAGAATGGTCATCAGCTTCCAAATCCTGTCACATCACTCCGATCCTTCGCTCTCTTCACTGGCTCAAGATAACCGAGCGCACTGAATACAAACTCCTCTCACTTACTTATAAAGTTCTCACCACCACCAAACCTTCATATCTGCACCATCTCGTTACCATTCAAGTTCCCCTCAGCACTCGCTCTTCATCACTTGTAACACTCGCTTGTCCACCTACATCATTTTCTCTACAAATAACTCATCTCTCTTTTCAATATGCTTCACCTTACCTTTGGAACCAGCTTCCTCCTTCACTCCGTCAACCTCACCCCACGTCTGATTTTTTCTCTTTCTGCTTCCCTCACTTCTACTTCCTCCGTTGCATCTCCTCTTTCATCATCTATAACTCACACTCTCTTTCATTCTCATCTTAAAACCTATCATTTACACAGTCATTCCAACGACAGACACTTTTTCCTTCCCCAAGACTGACTCCATGGTTTTCCGACTGCTTCTGGTACTCCTTATATTCTTTTTTGTCTTTAGTTTCTCCCATTATCGTTTTAGCTATGGCACAGTGCGGTAGATTACGCTGACTATCATTATCGTATCGTATCGTATCAGCTGACATCACCACGGACTCCCCAAACACAACTACAGCGGCGTTTAGTTATCTCTCTTCTATACTAAACAGAAGCTTATTGTTGAAAACCTTGAGAAATGAACGCAACGGACGTTTAAGACCAATAAATAATCGTCGTCGTGATAACAATCAACTAATCAACAAAAAATTTCATGCACATAACACACTACACAGAAATCCGTGACGTCATGAAATACTGCGATAAATAACATTTTAGTAGGGATGCGCAGATCGTATAATTTTGTAAACGTATACAATAAATATAATAACATTGTAAAATTTTTACGGCCAATAACAATTACGCACATGGTTCTCAGTTACGATAACAGCATCATCGTGAATAACGGTCAGCTCCGCTTGTGACGTGTGCTTTACAGCGCTTCAATAAAATGCATGGAAAAGCCTAGCGTGTAGCCCGTCCGGCTTAGCAATGTTGCATCTGGCGTATAGTATAGAAACAAACTCGAGTAATAACTACTGATCAACACCGTGCTGTCCCTTAGCGAAAGTAGTCACACTAACCCAAGTACTAATTGATGCCTGCTGTACAAATCTACTAGCTTTGTAAACTAGAGTTGATTGATGAAAGCTTGATAAATTTCTGTCATGTGTAGCAGAGTTATCGCCGCTGCAAACACACCCATCGGCGTTGCAATGCTTCAATCCATTTTTTGGAATGCTAGTGCAACGTACGAAGGCAGTATAGACGAATTTTGGTGATTCAGCACAAACATTAATTGGTTACCCTTCCAACGACCCTTGAGCGATGACAAAACAAATCCCTACTAGTTGTCTACCAATCCTGAAAATTTGATGAATACAAGTAAATTCTCTGATAATTGGTCCGATATGCCAAGTTGCGCCCTACAAAAATACTGAGTAGAACTCTTAGTCAATGCATGCATCGCATATATTAACTAAAATGCAGACCTAGCCTGTCATTGTAAATGGGTCTTACCCAACTTCTCTCTACTCAGACTCAGTTCTCATTTCTTTTCCTCACATCACATCCACGCTGTACTTCTCCACAACCCTGCTCTTTGAATGCCCCTTTTATCTCTTGCCCTTTCCTCTTCCATAGCTAAAGGTTCAATAACCCAAGGCAGCACAACCAGCCCATAAAGCAATCCACAAAATCCAGTGTGAACAAAGCTTAAGCCTTCAGGATGTGGGTCGTGGGAAATGATGAAAATGCTGACTACCGTTACTAAATGCTACTGTAAAACCACTCATAGTATACTTTTCCCCAAGTAACAAAAGCTCGAAATTAATGTTTCAAGTAGGTCATAATTTATTATTAGTCTGTTACCAATGTAACTATGCTTCTATACTGTACAGTTTCCGATATTTGATCACTTACTTGCAAAATTTAAACAGATTATATGCGACTCTGAATACACTCATTTTGGAAGCATTCTAACATACACATGCTAGCTACACGCCGCTGATCGAGTTAAGGTTTAACGTCCCACTCGACACTAAACAGGTCATATTGGAGATGCTCTTCCTAGCCAATGTGTTGGCTAGTATTGACAAAATCAAAATTAAAGCCAGGAGAAAAAGTATAACACAATAATATACCTAGGCTAACAAAAAACCAAGCATATAAATACTAAATTGACGAAATACAAATCATCAAGCACAACAAACTAAAACATAAAATAAACTGAGACAAATTATAACCCAGGTTTAGTTGCCTTCTACGACATACGGTAAAAAATGTAAAAAAAATAAAGGTGAAGTAAATACGAAAGAAAAATATAAGCAAGAGAAAAAGGCAGCAAGTTACAAGAAGCAAAAGACAGCAAGTGATAAGGGAAACAAAGACACAGACAATATATATAGTGCCAAAATCTACTATTTCTTCTAGGGCACATTAGGCCCCAGTGCCAACACGGGGTAGCTACACACTACAAAAAATCTACCCAAATTTTAAGTGCATATAGCTTCACCTACTCCAAAGACATGATGGGGGCCAAAAATTTCAAAAAAGTTTCACAAGACCCTAAACATGTGCATTTTGGGGTAGTCTGTCATCATAAGGCTTATTACTTGTGTACAAAATTTGAAGCCGTTCAACCAACTTAAAGAAAGACAAGACATAAAACATAAAAAATGTGGGTGAACGGGGTAACCCAATGTTATCAGCAGTCACAATTTGAAATAGTAAACGCAGAAAAGAAATATGACAAACAAACTCAGAAGAGTATACAGAGAGACTACTTAAAATACCGTAAAACTTCTCTGGCAGCATGAATGTTGTTGTAGTACTACGAAAACTAAATATGCACATTAACGATGAAGCACTGCATTTGATATAATACACCATGTCTCAAAAAAGGAAGACATCAAACTCATGGTAGTAACTACGTCAAATCTTAACCAACTTGTGACAGTCAAATTCACTGCTATGAGTTTAAAATCTTCCTTTTTAGAAGACAGCATATTATATAATGACTACCAATGCAAAAATACACAATATGGACACACATGTATATGCAATGGATGCATGCCCAAATTTTAAGTGACTAAGAGGTAACAGCAACATAAACGAGACCCCTAATTTTGTAAAGCAAAACGCCTCCAACTATGTTCCTCAGAACACGAAACCATACTGTCTTCATTCTGATCGGCTGCACTCTGAGTCTGAGGTACGTGACTGACTGCTAAAAATAGTTTCTTTGTGGTTCGTATAGACCAAATGTTTCTGGTGTTAACAATACTGGGCAGAAATGTACCATAAAGAAAAAAATCACCATTCCAGCACTAAAAAGGTAGAATCATTCGGGATTTAAATGAAGCAACAGATGACGGTGTAGCAGTGGCATCATCTGGACCATAAGCAAATCATTTGCATCTCGTTCCATGCATATATCAATGCCAGCACCTAATCACTCAATTTTACTGGATGGATGCTCTTATGTATATGTAACCAAAAATATCAAAGCACTCAAAGCAAAATGCACCAGTAATTTCTAAAACAAAATTGTAGCAATAGGAATTAGTCAAAATCTCTCCAATGGGGGCTGCTGGAGGGCCTTCTTCCCAAGCCTCAAATCCTTAGCGCCTGGGGCCCGATTTACAAAATATCTTACGATTTATCACAAGACTGTCGTAAATTTGTCGTAAGATTAACTTGCAATAGTGATTTAAGATGTGCTAAGATTTCTCTTTAGCTCTTTAGCTGATTGTAAGATTTTTTTACGATATTCATCTCAAATTTTTGCTACAATAATCGTGACCTGTTTAGTAAATTAGACGTCTGTCATAAAATCGTTGCATCTCGTGAATTATCGTGTGATAAATCTTAAGACATTTTGTAAATCGAGCCCCTGGATTAGGAGGACAACGTCTCACTCAGTCTACAGGAGGCAACGGTTTGGCAGCAGCTTCTAGCCGTGTGACTGCTTCATCCCACTGCATGAACTGCTTGTTCAAAAGATGTATCTATTATACCATGTCAAGGATATTAAAAGAACAATGTGAATTAGATTCAAGAATAACGAATTACACAAAAGATGTAACGAAATACAACAATTCACACATTTGCTTTATTCTCTTGTTACTGTACTCTTGTATGACAAAAGCACTGGATATGTACAAAAGAAATCTGGCAAGCTATAACTTCTTTACAACGACAATGACGAAAAAAAACAACCATTATTATGGGTCAACCTGTTTGCCAGCATCCCCCACCTGTTAAGCATTAGAGGATTTATTTGAATAAAGTTTTTCTGCACACATGCCCTTGCTAACTGCAGCTAATACACTGTGTCTCAAAAAAACGACACTGGTGTTGCGCACTATAACTTAAACGAACAGAAACTGATGTTGGTAATTTTGACAGTAATGTTGTTGGGAGAGTAAGCTATCGAATGGTGGTTTGTTATCCCATCTCTCCTTACCAGTGTCTTTCCACTACCTGGGGAAACATAAACCCCAAAAATTGTCTTTTCTGTCACGTTGTATACTGCGTCTCGAAAACGACACTGCTCTGGCTTACCATATCTTCCAGTCATCAACCAATTTTTTAACTGTTCGTAGACAATAAGGTTGTATTATTAGGTACAGTGTACAAATATTATTTCTCGTTAAGACACTTCTGTGTAATAATAAGATAAATGTTATCAGCTGTGTGGACGATGCGTTGTCTGCCGCTGCTGGGACAACAGTTCATTTAGCCAGTAACTCGTAGGTTCTGTAACAACTTGTAGACTGTCTATGTTCCAGCCTTTGCTGAGAAACTCTCTAACTGTTTATCATTCTAGCCTTCAACATAAACAAATTGTTAACAAGAAGCATTTGAAAAATGTTGGGCCCATTCGCGACTGCGAGCCACCTCACGCCCATTCACCAGATGTCGCTAGCGGTACTGTCGCGTGCCGCCTGCGCATCGATGTCCACGACATCGACAACGACAACGCGTGACAGAGGGGACCGCTATGGCCCCATGGAATGGGCCCAATCAGAATCTGGTTCTAGCTGCATACAGCATGCCATGGTATTGTCCATAGCTAGTAAACAAATGTGCAACACTACAAGAACATTTATGAAATCTACTGACAATCCTCTGCATCATGCTGTGACAGTGACAATGAAGGATACAATGTTGTTGTAATTTGTTATCAGCTGTTTCACCTCGCCCGTCATTCCATCGGCTTCATCCTACACATTCATCAGCTTCAGTCGACAATCTCCCAGTGAAACATGACACAAATGATCATCCTAACTACAAGAATGTCTACTATTCTAATGGCTAATATTAGAGCCAAATGTTAAAATGATAAAATTACTGCTTTATCTACTTAAATAGAACGAGCAATATTGCCCTGATGGCAGCAGAATGCTGTCCCCTTCAGTCGACGGCCAGTTTGGCCCTATCTCGGTCTTACAATGAAACATAAACCCAGTCAACCACACTAAGGTCCGGTTTTTCCACAGCAAATTAATCTCCCGTTAATTTAATCCGGCATTAAATCCGGCAGATAATGATCAATTTACTCAGATGTCATTTTTCCACCGGCAGTTCGTCAATTAAATCGTCCATTTAGGACAATTTAATTGATGAACTGCCGGTGGAAAAACGACATCTGAGTAAATTGATCATTATCTGCCGGATTTAGTGCCGGATTAAATTAACGGGAGATTAATTTGCTGTGGAAAAACCGGACCTAAATGAACACACCACTTCTGTTGTGACAATAACAATGCTCCCATCGCAATTCTGTGGAGATACGCTATCACATTTAGCAGTAACCACCATGGCTCTATCTTATTAAGATACATCAGACTAATGACATATTTTTGGCCTCATGAACACTCTGCCACTACGATCGATCGCGAAAAAAGCAAATACAAAATCTGACTGAATTCTCATTACTGAATATTCTTCTACACTAACAGAGATTGACACAACACGCAACAATACTATACTGCTACAAACCTGCTGGGCAATATGTATTTTACACAGCTCATGAAGCTTGCTCTGTAAACCTGGCACAGCTGAATAACAAAAAAATACAGAAAACGTTAGTAAGTAAATCAGTCACAATAACAAACAACTGCACAACATGTCAGCAACCACCAGATATACAGTCAGTGGTCACACGACCTGATGGAAACATTTTTTAATGTTACATCAGGTGCTTGTTGGAATGATGAATGACACCATGTAAAGCATGGGTCAAGAAAGAAGAATTTCGAGGTTTATCGGGGACCAGACTGGCAAACTACATACTATTAGAATGTCAATCCATTGGCAGATTATAGTCAAGTAATCCCTGTCAGTAGCTAGTTGGGCTGACATGTTAGTGCTGTTGGTGCTGTGGTGATCGCCTATAAAAACAGAGACAATCTACACAGCAAAATTGTATCACAATTTCACAAACAGTATTATATGTTACTACATAATATCCAGTATCCATATTATTGACAACCCTGTATCTCAAGAACAGTTAAATATTGGAACCAAACTACACTGTGTCTCAAAAAAACCAACCCTAAGGCAGGTCGGCATAAATTCTGTTATTTTCAAATACATAAAATCCGAAATATACGTTTTGTAGGGAATTTCATTCTGAATAAAAGCTGTGAGTTTTATTATGATGATGTCACTATGACATCATTTATAGGCAATAAATAAGGCGACGTCACCGCCAAATGCGCTCCATAATGAACAGCATGCATGAACAGTGATATCCCATTCAGTTTCAGAATACCAGTGAAAACAGGATAGTCGTGAAAAATGGACCCCAAGTTTATTGAATTTTAACAAAAAAAATTTTGTACACATGTGTGAATATAAACTGCCCATTACTGGGCAAAATTTGGATCAAAGAATAATAAAAATGCAGATTAGCATTTTCACAGAAATTACATCATCAGCAACCACCAGATATACACAGTAAGTGGTCACACGACCTGATGGAAACATTTTTTAATGTTACATCAGGTGCTTGTTGGAATGATGAATGACACCGTGTAAAGCATGGGTCAAGAAAGAAGAATTTCAAGGTTTATCGGGGACCAGGCTGGCAAACTACATACTATTAGAATGTCAATCCATTGGCAGATTATAGTCAAGTAATCCCTGTCAGTAGCTAGTTGGGCTGACATGTTAGTGCTATTGGCGCTGTGGTGATCGCCTATAAAAAACAGAGACAATCTACACAGCAAAATTGTATCACAATTTCACAAACAGTATTATATGTTACTACATTTTATCCAGTATCCATATTATTAAAAATGTATCTTTTAAGTCAATCTTGGCAAAGACAAAAAAGACAATAACCCTATAACACTATAACACACAGTGAAAAGGTTGCATGGATAAAAAGTTTCAGACCACTGCTATGAAGATTACAGTTGTCACTGCAATGTCAACTGTTTACCTGGTGGTAGCTCTCTGCTATTTAGGCCACTTTAAAAAATTACGCATAATAATAATAATAATAATAATAACTCAGCAGCAATTCAGTATCGCCTTAACACACTGTCATCTTGAAATTCACATACAGTTCTGTTAAATGACGCAGTTTTACCAACAAAACTATAAGTTTAAGTTTGTGGTGTAACAATCTTGTAAGTTATATTTATGACACTTTACATAAAATGATTAACATCAACAAAAAGTTACTAATGACTGTAGAAAGAAGTACCTTTAATGGGTTCACTGTCAAGAACCAAGCGAGCTTCTTGTATCTGCTCTAACTGAGAAGCCCGTTCTCGTATAGCTGACTCATCTACAAAAAATACTTTTGTCACAATTGTTTAAAATAACTACAAACTAGAATACCTAGTGGTATATGGTCGCGCCTCTATGGGCTCTTAACACAATAAAAAATTTGTGCTCCCGAAAAAGTGGACCAAAGTTCACCAAAATTGTTTAGGGGATGCTACTCCACAAAACCCCTAACCATGCAAAGTTTTGTGGCGATCGGTTAAAAAATGCCGGAGACATCTGCGAAGTTCACCAAAATTTTTCAGGTGCTAAAGTAACGGTCTGACCGTAAAGTTAATAAACATTATTGCTAAAATGTTTTTCATGTCGACAGTATGTACCGAAAGCATACTCTATCAGTATATGTACTTTACTGCACTTATTTTACAGTGAATAATTTGTTACAAATATTAGTGATCAACAAGATATGATAAAAAGTCAACAACATTTGGCAGGGGAGGGCATCAAGTCTGCCAATGCCTGGATCTCCATTTGCTGAGCAATCTTTTACTGCAGTAATCTTTACATTCATTTGAAAGTTTTAATTAATTGTCTTGAAAACTGTCAAACAAAAAAACTAAACAATGTTACTGTGATATCATAAATGTCTTTTACTACTATAACAAGTGTAATGGAGCTTAGTTTAGACAACCAGAAAAAAAGTAAGCACAGCTATTAACCACCAACATAAATAATGTAACATGACAAAACAACTTGCCGGTAATAATGGCATCTGTTTTTGCAGTGATAGATGATAACTCGTCAACATATTTCGGGTCAAGATATTTCTCTAACTCATCTACTACAAACACATATGCAAGCAGTGATTGTTGGCATGCTGATAACTAAAGAAGCATGGCCAGTTTCTGACATGTTCAAATGCACTCTGAGGCCTTCTATGGCAATTTGCGACGGGTTTCAGGTTAGTATCAGTTGTCAATTCCACCAAGGCAGTGCACAGTTTTAATGTACAGTGCAACCCACTTCTTTGTATAAGAACTGTTCAATAAGGTTCAATGTGATAGCCAAGAGCTGCAGTTTGCCTTCAGTACTTTTATACTGTTGGCTGGGCATCAACGACAGCATGCGGCCTGTGAAAAACTCAGTAATGAGGTGCTAGTGCAGTCAGCCGTGACAGTGAAGAGGAAATAATTTGCATATCATCAAGCTGATACAACTGCCAACTGAACTGAGGACGGTTTACTTTTCGGATGCCAGCTTACCTGGAAAAGAGGCTGTTATTTGAGTGGTGTTATCAACCTGGGCATGTAATATTAACTGGGAGCGTGTTTACATGCAGTTTCCTTACTAAATACATGAAATTCAGTAGTGTTTTGACGTAGTTGTTATGCCAACACAGCTATTAATCCATGCACTGTAATAATGAATACTTTCTTTTTGCAACATTTTAACAAATATGTTAACAAATTTGATTTCATCAGAAAACTTAGAGTCTATCAAGCTGTGCTTAGTTGCCATCTACCACTGCAACTCAGCCCAGAAAATACACTGATCTTTGGACTGCAAAAAAGAATTCAGTACAAGGGTCTTCCACCATGCATCGAGACCTCTATTTACCATCCGTTTCTCCAACCAGCAGTCATTAAATGATGCTGTATGCAAGACCTGTATGTCTCATCTACCGACTGCCATGTCAATGTCAATGGTGTTTACAGTTTATCTGAAACTGACAACAGTCAGCACTGACAGCAAATCTGTTCCATTCAACAGAAACACTGTTGAATATTGGGATTTGGCATTCAATGGAAGTATTCAATAAACCAATCAAACAAGAAGATAAAGCAACAAGAGTGCATTTTGGTTTGCATTTTCAACATTCTCTTCAAATATATGGCAACCTAATATATGACTTCAATCAAGTGGGTCGCAATGTGACATATCAAGTTCCAACAAAAAAACGATACTGTTCACTTTTACTCCAAGAATGCACAAGAATTCAAAAATTTTGAGGTCATGTAAGACAGACGGAAATTTTGAGGCTTGGCCCCTAAGTATGAACAGGAATATTAATGTAGACAAAGGCAGTAAACAGTGATTTTTTACAATTTACAATATATTAATCTGAACATAAAACACATCTATAACAATATCGACCATCACAATGCAATCAGATTCGTGATCAGCATTACTGAGCACTGCAACAAATAACAAAACAATGTAACATAATTAACTCACATCTTTTCAATACCATTTCGATGCGTTTACGTCCAGCTGTGGCCGCATGAATTTGTGTACTTATGGAATGTACAGCATCAACCATCTAATACATAATGTCACAAAACAAATACCTCGAACAGCGATGCAAGATGAAACAACATCTTAATTAACTATAACATAAACTCCCTAAGCACCACCGACAGCAATAATAGTGAAAAACAAGAGGGCCTAGCAGTGGCTAGCATATAAATAGTTCAGTGCTCGGGCCCGCATGCACCGCGGCCACAATGCGTGGTAAGTTAGGATCAGAATTTGAAACCTAAATTAGCTATAATGCGCCAATGCTCTTCTGTCACAGCAGACGGACAGACAGACGGACACTGACATCGTATCATAAGCGCGAGATGTATATATATTACATCTCGCGCTAAAAACTGATCCCAATCACCCACTGGTCTTCTCCTTACTCAATCAGTTACTCTATATGACAAAATAAAGACAAGTATTCAGCACAGTCCTGGCACATGTATTAGCCAGTTACGATCAAGATCAGTGGCTGGAACAGGTGATCAAAGCTAAAGATGGCAACAAATGCAATGGATTGGCTATAGCCTTACTTCCAGCACAACAGTGACAACACACACAGCCGATTTCGCACGTCAAAGAAAACAGCATACAACTGCATGCAACAGCCACAAACCATGCAAAACAAGAATAACAGAAATGTCATTCAACAAAAATGGGTGTATTATAAATGATAGTAGTACAGAACTTGCAGAACATATTTTGCTCAAGGTGTTGCTTTTGCAAAGGACGCAACAAAATTACTTGATCTTGTGTCACTCTTTCTATCTGTCCATTAGCAGGACATGTTGGACAGCTGCAGATAAATTTTCATATTTCAAAAAAAGACACACACACACACACACTCATCGAAACATAAAGGAAGAGAAACCAAGTGAAACATAAAACTGACAATGACTGGATCAAACAATGGAGGGAGGCATTAGAAACAGCAGACATCCGAGGAAGATGCAGTAGGACAATGCTAGAGAATACAAAAATGTTTTCTCTATCAACAGACAGTACAGTTTTCTTAAAATAAATGTTGAATATAAGACAACAGGTTCCCAGTTCACCTGTAAACAGCAATAAATCAGAGAGTGCACACGTGTGCATAAGTGGAATGGTTAAGCAAACAGGAGCTACAAGTAGCAATGTGAACACAAAATAAAACAGAATAATGTTCCTTACATATTTGAGATAACAGGAGTGAAATATACAACAGATATACGAACCTGCGACGTTTCCTATGCACACAGACACATAACAGAGTGCATTCCACATGGCATGCAATCTTTTACGACATATCACTAATAACCAATAAGACTTCTAGAACATATAAATGCACCTACAGTACTAAAACATGCAGTGCAAGTAATGACACAAAAGAACTTTGAAACCAGCAGAGACAAGTTGCATACTTGTATAAAATAAAAGATGAAAGACTAAATAGCAAGACACACACATAAACACATGCATCTGTTGAATGCATTAAAAACTATCCCACTGTAATACCATTGTGGCCTTGGACTAATAACAAAATTTATACTAAGTATGGCATCTTAAACCAAGCAAAGAATGTAATACTAACTATAACCCTCAAACTAATCCTACTGACAGTGTGACATTATCTCTCACCATACTAACCCTAGTCACACTAACATAGATGTGAATTAGCTACACTGAAACAGCACTGTAACTTTAGTATGGCCCACAATCGCATTAACGTCCTAAATATTATACTTTTCTTTTATGCTTAGTGCTTTGCGCTAGACACAACTGATAGCGCTTGCAGCCATGTTTGGTTAAGCTGTCGGCTCTTCTTCAGCCAATGCTGATTTCTCCTTTCCTTTCCCGTCTCTTAGACTCGGCAAAGCATGTAAAATTCATGTACTCTGCATAGCATCAGACGAATGGAAGCCGTCCAGATGGCTTTCTGACTGTCAAAGGTTATTCGACCATCTATATGGTCAAATATCCTGCGCTAGTGCAGAACTGCTATTTGACCATCCATAATGGTCACTGCTGCTGTTGGCAGAAAGACCCGTCTCCATCGTTGACTGTTCCACAACCAGAATTCACATAGACCCCGGAGTCAGTCACATATATAAATATTATTAACTAAGTGAAAAATAATACTGATTGACTGACTTAAAGTGACCTGTTAGCTAGCAGAACTAAATTACAATGTAAAGCTAGCGTCGAGATCATACAGTTATATACAACTCAACTACATAGGCATATAAGGGCTATATCCTGGTGATACAGGAGTGGTGGGATCAGGGCATCAGGCAGTAACTTACTTTCTAGCCCCGTTGTTGATGTAACTAAACCCTACAAAAAATAAATTTACGCGTAAGATTCACAATTTCCTTTCTTAAATCTTCATTGCTTAATTATTATGACTTCTGGTGTCCTGTGGTGCGTCCTGTGGTGTCCTGCGGTTTTCAGACCGCCCTCGGCATTCATGGCTTTCGGCATTCCGGCCTCTACCCTTGATGACTGGCTGGTTCCATTCCGAATTTAATGTATCGCCAAAAAATCAACTATCACAGCGACATTCTGCATACTTTTGGGTACTCAGCATCCTTCTCTGCTGTACCAAAAATTCGTCGTTCCAACTGAGTTAATCTCTCATCCAACGCAGACACTTTTTCATCCTCCATCTTATAATGATCCTTCAGAAAACCGGGCCGGACCATGTGCTTATCAAAGCGTAATACATTTAATATAAACATTTGCTTTTAATTCTACTGCTGCTTTTTGCGTGATACATACAGTCATTTTATATTACAGTCTTGCGCTATTTTCAGAATACAAAAAGCACATGTGCTACAAAGTAAAATTTTAGTCCAATCCGACAATTAATCTGATCCAATGTGAGTGGGCGTGGCCTTGTTTACATTTCATGATTTCATTTTCATATGATTTCCTTTTTTCACGTATTTGTAATTATGTTTTAAGCATTCATATTAAGGCGATATTTCGTGTTGTATATGTGCTCAGCACGATTAGTGGATTCATCGTGAGTTAACTGAAGACGGAAGAACTCAGTCAACGTCTCAGCGACAACAGCCGAAACTCCTGAAATTATCGATCGTTTCGTCAGCTTTTATTAGCAGGTAGGTAGGCCTTACTAATAATAGTGGCTCGAATGCTGCAGTAAACATGTTATTGTACTGGGAAATCAGACACTTCGGATCAAGAAACTTTGGACCCTGGACACTTCGGCACTGGCTTGGTAGGTTCAAACTGTCTGAATTTTCGGCAGTATGGACCGAAGTGCCCAACTGGGAAAGACTCGAGATAAAGTACGGCATTCCTATTTTCTGGGTAATTCTGGCTTAAAATGCCAGCTTTTAATGCCAGCATCTTCCATCGCATTTTACGCCATAAATAAGTGGCAGTATAGAACCATGCCTGTGACATGATGTCACATTGTTAAACAGTGCACCCCTACTACCTAACTGTTATATTATATATTGGAACAACATTAATGGTGTTTGCTGTTATAAAATTATTTTAAAACAGGTGACAAGTAGGTAGTAATTGCTGAATAAGTAATAACACATCATTAATAATAATCTGTAAAAATATAAAAAAAATTTCCATTAAATTCCAGAATTTTGAAATGTTGGTAAGATTTTTCATTCTGAGACCCTTTGCATTGTTACTTCCCTGGGAGAGGTGCAAAGCATTGTGATAAGCATATCTGTTTGTGTGTCTGTCCACTTGTTAGGCATGTCATAAAAATGTGGCAATTTTTTCAAAATATGAGGACCATAACATTGCAAAATATGCGGCAAAAATATGCGGAAATAGGCCGCGATTGCATATTCATGCTGACATGGTGCGTTTTTTTTGGCGGGATTGGATAGCACAGCCGTTATTTAATACATTTACAGCAAAGCTGGAAAGTACATGTAGGCCTAATTAGAAGGACCTCCTGGTTCAAATTCAACAAATTAGTGCCATCAGCAACAACTTCTTCAACTTCTTGCAGCGACAAATCGTCTGCATCTGAAAAATTACTACAGAGAATATTTAATGCTGCCAAAATATGCTGAAAAATATACAATATGCGCATTTTGCTAAAATTTGCAAAAATGCGGCAAAGTGCCAAATAGCTGCAATTGCATATTTGCGTTTTTCTGACATGCCTAGCTTGTATATCTCAACACCACACTGCCAAGCTTCACCAAATTTTCTGTGTGTTGATTGTGGCCCAGTTCTCGTCAGCAGATGGTGTTGCAATAAGTTAGGTACTTCCGTCACCAGTGCATCATTATCATTATGATCAATGCCTCATAGTGCAGTTTAATAGTTGATTGCCAGTGATGGGTGTCAGTTTGTTTGTCCAATGAATTTGATGGATTCTGTTTAGTTCAGACCAGATGGAATTGACAATGAACTACAACATGTAAAGTTGACTCAATTTGGAAGCTTTAAGTGTCCTTTGATGACAGTCACTTTGGGTAATGACAACTTGCGTCTTTGGATGAGCAATAGACCTGTGAAATAATGTAGCATTTTTAATTTCCGAGTAGGACTGTGCTCGTGACAACGTTAAGTGTCCAAACACTGGTGCTATGTCTTTGTACCACTGTCTCGAGTCTGAAGTGTCCATAAGCCCTGTACTATATACTACATTTAAAGCACTTGTATGAGTTGTGGAACTTGCAGTAGGCTAATAATTAAACTGGTACTTAAAACTCCATATCCTTACTCCAGTCATCCAATCTATCCGTGAACACATTAATGGATAAAGTCTCCATAGCTGACAAACTAACAGTCCTGTTGCAGATACAGGTCACTTCTTTGAACTTTCACTTTCAATTTTTGACCCTGTAGACCATATCTGCTAGTTCTCGGCAAACAGTTTAGTAAATGATGTCTGGAAATTTGTAGTGAAAATTTTTGATATAGTTAAGCAACAGTTAAAGTCTGACATCAATGTCATTTTGTTTACAAGTTTGTACTTATGAATTTGTAAATGGTTGTGGAGATGTAGTTGATTACTGGTTATGGGAGAATTGGCACATTCCAGAGAATACTTGAGCTTCAGATCTAGCATACCACTGCGAAAGGTATGTTTCTTACCAAATTTTTTTCTACAAGTTTCGACCGGAAAAAAAAATAATTATTTTTTTAACTGTCCGAAACAATTCAAGTAGAAAAAAATACTTAGGGACATATCATATGTAGCATGTGTCCGAGTTAGGGTGCAGCACCATTGTAGAAACAGCTGTGTCAACAAACCGGTCTGCTGAAGTGCTTTCTGCAGCCAGTGCTTGTAATTAGTTGGTAACCCAATAATGTTGGCCATCATTATCATTGCCATTTAAATGGACTTCCAAAAAAGACACCACCTCTAATTATTGGTACTTTTGGACAAGTGCCGGTCTGCAATAATAGACCAGCACTGAGTTCATTTACAATAGACCAGTTGTGGTCCAGAATCAGTACCAAGATCTGTTTCAACTCTAGTTTTTATCATATTTGATGAATTTGCAGCAGCAGTAATATTTTATCCTATTTGAGTTGCAGCATTGTTTGCAATTATCATTGTTTTTTATAGTGTGTTAACTAGCTTTTTACTGTATTTTACCATAGATTTGTTACTAATAACTAATTATTAACATAATATTGGATATTTTATCAGTTGCAGTTACATTGCTGTAGTCAGGTTGTGTATCGACTTGGTGTGAAAAGCCGCTGGTTTATATTTCAGGTATGTGTGGATGGTCGGAAACAAAAGGAGTGGGCAATCTATGATGTTGGCTCGAAGCATGTGAGCTGTCCGTTGGTGTGTCTGCCGCCAGTCAGTGGTAGAGCCGATGTCTTTTTCAAACAGCTGTTGGCACTCTCTGCAGCAGGCTATCGAGTCATTGCTGTGAGTTTACAAGGCACATTTAGCTGATGCTTTTTGTTATTATCTGGAATATTGCAGTAAGCAGTTGTTAATCATAGAAATTCTGAGGAATAAGATTTTCCGACTCAGACAGCTGTCCAGCCAACATTTGTCATATGCTAGAGCTCATATAGCTATAACATCACTGGCTCCAGCTGAATGTATTAAAATGAGATAAGCTGTCATGCATTGGCTTTCATTGTCTTTGCAGAAGTCTGGCATAGTTATTAGCAAGGTTGTACAGAAATTGCAATTTATACCAGATTGCAACTGGAGCCACAATGGCAGAAAAACAAGTACATTATAATGTACAAGTGTTGTATTCCATTGCTCAAGACATTATATGTACAGGAAGACACGTACATTTAAAGTAGTTTCCAGTTGTGTTTTTTTTGTTACAGTAAATACAAACAACATGATTGGCAATTTGTTGTTTTATTTCAGCTGGAATATCCAGTGTTGTGGACATGCAAGGAGTTCTGTGAGGAATTTTCAAAACTCTTAGATCACCTTGGTGTTGATCGGGTAAGGAATACTTCATCACAAATGAAGGCATAATTTGACAAATAATAACTGAAAATTTAGAAGGTATGATGTGACATTTAACATAAGCATTAAGCAAGAATGCCCAGTCTAAACAGTTGTTATTATAAATGACTGTATCACTCAGATACCAGTATGCATTGTTTTTCCATGTGCACAGTTGTGTGTTTATCTGTACTTTATAAAACAATTTCATAATAATGAGCCATACATGACCGTAACATATCATATTGTAGGCAGAGCAGCGTTTGCAGTCATTGTGTTTCTCCCGTTTTTGGAGGCGCATTACTCTCCAGTTTGCTCAGTGATATTGTATGGTAGTTTTTGATAAGTTTAAAAATATCGTAATTTTTTAACGGGACTGTTAACTAGGATTTTAAGTAGTTCTTGTGTGACTGTAAGTACAAGTTGTTTTTGTGTTTGCTCATATTCAGGTGCACTTGTTTGGAGCGTCACTTGGCGGCTTTCTGGCACAGAAGTTTGCCGAGTACTCTGCGCAAGTCCATCGAGTCCAGTCGTTGATCCTTTGCAATACTTTTATTGACACTCAGATTTTTGAACAGGCACTTGCAGCCCCAACGTAAGTTGTTTCTGAAGGTATTTTTATAGTCCTCATAGCTAGGATGTTTAGGTTTTGGCTTGTGTGTGTGTGTGTGTGTGTGTGTGTGTCTGTCTGTCTGGGTGCCAAAAACTGATAATTTCATCACTACATCACATTTGCCATTCACCTGG
>Ga0209782_1000184_pt1 | contig 24677 bp, 21 predicted proteins | sample WorMetmaBAHAMAS1_FD_187390 | JGI IMG/M metagenome (GOLD analysis project Ga0209782, IMG submission 187390) | Marine gutless worms symbiont microbial communities from Max Planck institute for Marine Microbiology, Germany - Inanidrilus... | ecosystem: Host-associated > Annelida > Digestive system...
GGCCGATCTCTGGGACTGCAGCCATCTCGACATGGTCGAACCCGCCATGATGATCATCCGGGCCGATGGTCACGGTGAGATCGCCTTCGGCGCAATGCAGGCAGGCCTCGATCTCGAATACAGCCGTTCGATGGTTTTCTTCACCTGGGACGGCTTCGACGAAATAGACGAGGCCATCGGGGCTGGATCGGCCGAACTGCTCGACAACGGCACGCTCGAGATCGAGCTTGCATACCACCTCGGCGACGAGACCACCCTCAAAGCCGAGCGGGCGACTTCTTCAACAGCCTGCTAAGGCGGGGCATCGGTTGCTTATTACGGGGTCCCTCGAAGCCCATGATCATCCAACCGCACGAGCAATTCAATCAAATAAAAATGTAATATAATTTGTATGGCTCATGGATACGAATCGCCATATTTTCGACATATTCAAACTTCTCATTTTGTGAAAAACAATAAATACTTCTTGGAATTCCCAAGGACTCAATAATGACTCGCCAAAGACTCCAACAAATCAAAACTTGAAATAAAAACACTTATCTTTCTGAATATTTCGAGTGGTTATTCGGATACGCCTCCCCCATGGCAACGTCCCCGAAAAACCCTCGTCGTGGCGGCGGTTTCGAAAAATTTTGGTGGAACAGGGTGGCAATTATAAGTAGCTTAACGAAATAATATAACTCGTTTAACGGGAAGATCCATGAGCACACGACCGTGGCGAGTCATCACCTCTGCGCATTCCCCTTGAGCTTTTGGCGACCGACGGCCCTAAGATGAGGGATCAACCGAAACCGATCACCGGGAGCCGCCATGTCGGCCGGATGCTGCGATCACCAACCGAAGTTCGACGGCATGTCGGCCGGCTTCCGCCGCGCGCTCTGGATCGTCATCGCCATCAACGCGGTGATGTTCGGGGTCGAGATGACCGCCGGCGCCATTGCCGGGTCCCGCGCGCTGCAGGCGGACGCCCTGGATTTCCTCGGCGACACCCTGACCTACGGCATGAGCCTGTTCGTGCTCGGCATGGCGATTCGCACCCGGGCGCTGGCCGCGCTGATCAAGGGCGCCAGCCTTGCGCTGGTGGGTGCGTGGGTGCTCGGTTCGACGGCCTATCAGGTGCTCGTCCTCGGCCTCCCCGATGCCCATGTCATGGGCGCCATCGGGTTCCTCGCCCTGGCGGCAAACCTGGCCGCCGTGGCAATCCTGATCCGCTATCGCGACGGTGACGCCAACGTGCGGTCGGTGTGGCTGTGCAGCCGCAACGACGCCATCGGCAACGTCGCGGTGATGGTCGCCGCCGGCTTGGTGGCACTGACCGGAACGGCCTGGCCGGACCTGATCGTCGCGGCGCTGATGGCCGGCCTGTTCCTCTGGTCCGCCATCCAGATCATCGCCCAGGCGCTGCGGGAGCTGCGGGCCTCCTCGCAAGCCGTCGCGGCGGAGTGAGGCCGGGTGAAGGGCCGCTATCAATTCCGTCGTGACCTTAGAATGCGCGGGCCAGTTGCCGACCACACGTGCCCGTGTATCGACACGAAAGAACCCGCCCAGAACTGACCGTGAACGACACCCCTCTTCGCCGCCCTCTGCTTCTCGGACTGGGTCTGGCCTTCGTCGGCCTCGGTTTGCTGGGTACTGTGTTGCCGGTGCTGCCCACGACCCCGTTCATGATTCTGGCGCTCTGGTGTTTTGCCCGCAGTTCGAAACGGTTCCATGACTGGCTCTACCACCACCGGGTGTTCGGTCCGCCGCTGCAGCAATGGGACCAGCACCGGGTGATCCCGCCCCTCGCCAAGATCGTGGCGGTCACGGCCATGGTCGCCAGCATGGTGTACGTCGTTCTGTTCTCGACGGCGCCCTGGCATCTCATCGCGGCCATGGCCGTGGTGATCGCCTACGGGGCCTGGTTCATCCTCACCAAGCCCAGCCGGGCGACGGCGGACTAACCAGCGTCGTCACCGCCATAGGGAGCGACACCGCCTGCACCTGGCCATCGCGGTGATCCTGACCGCGCCGACCCCTCCCAAGCAGGGGCAGACCATCTATCCGACCGAGCACGGATCAAGGACTGCAGGACTCGCGTTCGGACAAACCAGCCCTTGACTCATCGTTTATCGTCGATCTACGATAAAACATGGACGCCCGCACCGACTCCTATGACACGCTCGCCGAGGTCTTGAAGGCGCTCGGCCATCCGGCGCGGCTAAGAATCCTCAGTCTGCTTGCCGAGCGCGGCACCTGTATCTGTGGCGACGTGGTCGAGGAGATGCCGCTCTCGCAGGCGACGGTCTCGCAACACCTAAAAGTGCTCAAACAGGCCGGCCTGATCAGCGGAACCATCGACGGTCCGCGATCGTGCTACTGCATCAATCATGCGGAAATGGTCCGGCTGCGCGCGCAGGTCGCCGACCTGTTCGGGTCGATCGAAAGCTGCTGCCAACCTTCTGAAAGGGACACGTCATGACCACTCTCGACGACACCGTTCGTGAACAGGTGCGAGAAAGATATGCCGAAATCGCCGCAGAAAGCTCGGGCAGCGGATGCGGCTGCGGGCCGAGTTGTTGTGGCGATGGCGAAATCGATATGGTCGGAAATGCCTACGAAGGCGTGGCGGGGCACGTAGCCGAGGCCGATCTCGGGTTGGGCTGCGGGCTGCCCGTCGAGCACGCCGGCATCCGCCCGGGTGACACGGTGCTCGATCTGGGCTCCGGCGCCGGAAACGACGTGTTCATTGCACGCCACGAAACGGGCGAGTCGGGTCTTGTGATCGGCGTCGACATGACGCCGGAAATGATCGCCAGGGCGCGTTTGAACGCCAGCAAACTCGGATACGACAACGTCGACTTCCGGCTCGGCGAGATCGAACATCTTCCGGTCGAACGCGACAGCGTCGACGTGGTCATCTCCAACTGCGTGCTGAACCTGGTTCCCGACAAGCGGGCCGCCTTCGCCGAGATCCATCGGGTGTTGAAGCCCGGAGCCCGGTTCTGCATTTCCGATATCGTGTCGTCGGCGCCGTTGCCCGACTGGACGCTCGAGGTGGCGGCGCTCTATGCCGGCTGCATTTCCGGCGCGATCCCCCGGGACGACTACCTCGGCATCATCGCCGAAACCGGCCTTGACGGCATTGACGTGGTCAAAGCGCGGCGGATCGACATCCCTGAGTCGGTCTTGTCCCGGTATGCCGACAAGACCCAGCTCGCCGAGGCGGCCTCGAACGACCTGCACGTCCTGTCGATCACGGTCACCGGCACCAAGCCGTCCTGAGCCGTCGCCCAGGTGGGGCCGCGCACGGGAACCCGACAGCGGGGAAGCGTCAGTGACGGCGGATATCATTCGGTTTTTGCCTCGCCGCGGGGGCGGCGGCTAAGTTTTCCGCTTCCATCAGTGACCCTGAATTTCTCACAGAAGCGAGCGCGACAATGGCTGCCGGGACCTTGACCGAGCAACTGATCGAGCTGATCGAGACCAAGGAGATCGGCGACGGCGACAGAGAGCACGCGGCGCTCCTTGTGCTCGACGCCGTCGCCAATGCGATCGGCGGCCGGGCCACGGCGCCGGGCCAAATCCTCGTCGAATGGGCCGAGGCCGAGCCGCCGAGCGCCCGCACCCTCGCGTTTCTGATGGGCGGCCTCACCCACATCCTGGAGATGGACGACCTGCACAAGGCCTCGGTCGTCCACCCCGGTTGCGTGGTCGTCCCCGCGGCCTGGGCCGTCGCCGCACGCGAGGCGGCTTCGGGAGAGGCTTTCCTCACCGCGGTCATTCGCGGATTCGAAGCCATGACCCGTGTCGGCATGGCCGCAGGCGCGGAGCACTACCGCATCTGGCACAGCACCGCCACATGCGGACCTTTCGGCTCGGCCTACGCCACGGGATCATTGCTCGGCCTCGATGCGCGAACGATGGTCGACGCCCTGGGCAACGCGGGGGATCAGGCATCCGGCCCGTGGCAATTCCTCGAGAGCGGGGCGATGACCAAGCACCTGCACGCGGGGCGGGCGGCGGCGGGCGTGCTCGCCGCCCATCTGGCGAAACGGGGCTTCACCGGACCGCCGCGCATCCTCGAGGGCGACAAGGGCCTCTTCGCGGCGACGTGTCCGGACGCCGACCCTGGCGCCGTGACGCGCGATGCGGATGCCCCCTGGCAATTGACCCTGACGTCGGTGAAACCGTGGCCGTCGTGCCGTCACACCCATCCGCTGATCGACGCCTGCCTGGAGATCGGCGCGATGGCGGACGGCCATGCGATCGAGCGCGTCGAGATCGAGACCTATCCGGCGGCGCTCGACGTCTGCGACCGTCCGGCGCCGGAGAGCGAATACGAGGCCAAGTTCTCCCTTCAACACTGCGCGGCGGCGGCGCTCACCCGGGAAACCATCGATTTCGACGCCTTTTCCGCCACCGACCGTGGGGCGCTGCGGCCGCTCGCCGGCCGAGTCCGTGTATCCGCCGCGGAGCCCTACGTCTCGGCATACCCCGGCGCCTGGGGCGCCGGCGTCGCGGTCTTCTTTGCCGACGGAACGGTGCGGAGATCGACGCGCGCCAACACCAAAGGCGATCCCGAAAACCCGATCACCCGCGACGACATGATCGCCAAGGCCCGGTTGCTGCTCACCTACGGGGGGATCAGCGGAGATGAGGACGATAGCCTTATCGATGGCATCCTCCGACTGGCCAGAGGCGGCGCCATGCCGCGTCTCCCGATCGCATCGGCGGCGTAGCACCCATCCGGACGCGGCGGGGCGACACATAGGGGCTCGGCGGCCACGGAACGTCCGCGTGCCGGTTCCAAGGGGCGACTCGACAAGGTCGTCGAACAACACCGGTCCGACCCAGTGCAGGCGTTCGGGTCCAATCCAGGAGCGGCGTTTCCGATACCGCTTACCTGTCATCCTCTTACCTGTCATCCTCGCTAGATTCGGCGTGCCATGGTCGGAGGGAGCGAATGACCGAGGAAGGCCTCACCCGAAAGCTCGCCGCAATCCTCTACGCCGATGTCGCCGGCTACAGCCGGCTGACCGGCGCCGACGAAGAGGGAACCCATAGGACCCTCAGCGGCTACCTCGATGGCATTGCAGCCCTCATCGACAGCCATGGCGGACGGGTGCTGCACTACGCCGGCGACGCGGTCCTGGCCGAGTTCGCAAGCGTCGTCGTCGCCGTGGGCTGCGCAGTCGAGATCCAGCGCGACCTGGCGGCCCGCAACGAAGGCCTGGCCGACGACCGCAAGGTCCAGTTCCGCATCGGCGTCAACATCGGCGACGTGATCGTCGATCGCGACGAGCTCTACGGCGACGGGGTCAACGTCGCGGCGAGGTTGGAGAGCCTCGCCAAGCCCGGCGGCATCTGCATCTCGGAGAAGGTCCTCGACGAGATCCGCGACAAGCTCGACGTCGGCTACGAATTCCTCGGCAAGCAATCGGTCAAGAACATGCGACGGCCGATCCCGGTGTACCGGGTGAACTTGACGCCCGACGCTGCCGGCGAGGTCGTCGGCGCGCCATCGTTCCGCCCACGGCATCGGGCGCGGTGGCTCGCCGCGGCAATCGTCCTCGCCGTGGTCGCAGGCGCGGGCGCGGCGGCGGCCTGGTTCTATCTCGGCCGGCCCGACGTCGAGCCGGCATCGATCGAACGCATGGCATATCCGCTGCCGGAAAAGCCCTCCATCGCCGTGCTGCCATTCGACAACTTTTCGGGCGATCCGGAGCAGGATCACCTTGCCGACGGGATGACCGAAAACATCATCATGGCCCTGTCGCAAGTCTCGGACATATTCGTCATCGCCCGCAATTCCACGTTCGCCTACAAGGACAGGCCGGTGAAGGTGCAGGAGGTGGCGACCGACCTCGGCGTCCGCTACGTGCTCGAAGGCAGCGTTCAGCGGTCGGACGACAGGGTGCGGGTTCACGCCCAGCTCATCGACGCGCTCAGCGGCAACCACCTGTGGGGCGAGCGGTACGACCGCAAGATGACCGATCTGTTTGCCCTGCAAGACGAGATTACCGAGCACATCGTCACGTCCCTCAGGATCGAACTCACCGACGGCGAACAGATGCGGGTCCGCCGCCGGCACACGCGCGATCTCGACGCCTGGAAGCTGCTCAGCGAGGGAGTCGAGCACTTCTACGAGCGCACCAAGGCGGGGAACGCACAGGCCCGCCGGTTGTTCGAGGAGGCCGTCGAGACCGACGGCGACTACGCCCTGGCCTACGCGCTGCTCGCCTGGACCCATTGGTTCGACGCCCAGAACGATTGGAGCGGCGACCCCGCCGTCTCGTTCGAGCGCGCCGCGTCCCTGGCGGAAAAGGCCCTTGCCTTGGACGAAGAGTTGCCCGACGTCCATGCGCTGCAGGGCGCCATCCACCTATATCAGGGGCGGCACGAAACGGCCCTCGCGTCCGGTGAGCAGGCCGTCGCCCTCAGTCCCAACCATTCCACCAACACCGCGCTCCTCGCCGTCTTCCTGCTCAGCGCCGGCCGCCCGGATGACGCCGTCCCCACCATGAAACGGGCGATGCGGCTGAGTCCCTATTACCCGGCCTGGTATCTGGAAGTCCTCGGCTTCGCCTATCTCGACGATGACCGCCCCGAGGAGGCTATTCCCGTGTTCGCGAGCTTCCTCGAACGTGAGCCATACGGCTGGCACGCCGGCCACGCCCATATCGGACGTGCCCTCGCGTTTCACGACCTGGGCCGCGACGACGCGGCCCGGGCGGCGGGAGCGAAGCCATCGAGGCGAACCCAGCGATCTCCGTGGCCGAGGTGTTGCGGCACGGCTTCAATTGGAGTCCGGAGGCCGCGGCGAGACGGACCGACATTCTCCGTGACCTGGGCTTGCCCGACTGACTGCGAGCTTGTTCGCTGTACTGCAGGCCTCTTGAGGCCGATAAAACGAGCCATCGGGATCGACGACCGGTTTTGGGCTGATTGCCGACCGCACTTCAACCGGTCAGACAACCGTCCACAGCCGATCCGCAACACCTTAGGGAGCGACGCCGCCTGCTCGTGGTGCCGAAGGTGATCCGCCGGGCGCAATTCCCTCGTAAACAGGTGTAGTCCCGGGGTATTGATGTCGGGGCATCTCCGGACCGCGCTGGACAGGATCTTTCACGACCATGAAACACGGCCGAACCCTCGTTTTCGCCGCCGTCCTCGCCGGAACGGTCCTGGCCGACGGCGCGGCCCATGCGGCGGCGTGTGCTGTTCCGGGGCAGTGGGTCGACCCGTTGAGCGGTCTCGCCGCCCGGCATGACGCGTTGATCGCCGAGACGGCTAAGCACCCCGTCGTTTTGCTGGGCGAGCGCCACGATTCCGCCGAGCACCACCGCTGGCAGCTCCACACGCTGGCCGCCTTGCACGCCCGCGAGCCCAACATGGTCATCGGCTTCGAGATGTTTCCGCGGCGTGTGCAGCCGGCCCTCGACCGCTGGGTGCGGGGCGAGCTGACGGTGAAGGAGTTCCTCGCCGAATCCTCGTGGGCCGAGGTCTGGGGGTTCGAGCCAGGCCTCTATCTGCCGCTGTTCCACTTCGCCCGCCAGCACCGGCTGCCGATGGTGGCGCTCAACGTCGACCGGTCGGTGGTCTCGCGGATCGGACGCGACGGCTGGGCCGCGGTTCCGTCCGACGAGCGCGCCGGGCTCAGCGATCCGGCGGCGCCGCCCGAGGCCTACCGGGATTCGCTCGCCCGTGTGTTCGCCGTCAAGAAGCGCGTCGGCACCCGCAACGTCGACATGGCCGCGCCGATGCCCGAGATCGCCGACGACGAGATCGCCGCCGCCAAGGAGGACTCGGCGTTCGGCCGGTTCGTCGAGGCGCAGCTCACCTGGGACCGCGCCATGGCCGAGGCCATCGCCGAGGCCCGCCGCCGGCCCGAGGCGCCGCTGGTCGTCGGCATTGTCGGCGCCGGGCATGCCGAGCACGGCTGGGGCATCGGCACTCAGCTCGCCGATCTGGGCATCAAGGGGACATCCGTGCTGCTGCCGGTGACGCCCGAGGCGTGCGCCGAGCTGCCGACCGATGCCGCGGATGCGGTGTTCGTCGTCGAGCGCCGGGCCGAGCCTACCGCGCCCAGGCCGCGGCTCGGCGTGTTCATCGAGACCGCCGACGGCGGCGCTCGTGTCATGCAGGTGGTCGAGGGCAGCGTCGCCGAAGCGGCGAAGATCGAGGCCGGCGATGTGATCATCGAGGCCGCCGGCCAACCGGTCACCTCGTCCGCCGACCTCATCGCCATCGTCCGCCGCCAGGCGCCCGGCACCTGGCTGCCGCTGACGGTGAAGCGCGACCGCCTGCAGACCGAGATCGTCGCCCGCTTCCCGACCCGCTTCGACGGCCATCCGTGATGCGGCGCGCGCTCGCTCGCGTCGCCGTCCTTCTGCTGGCGGCGGCATCAACCGGTACGGCCCACGCCGCGCCGGCCGACGTCGTCGGCCATGAAATCACTGTCCGGCTCGACCCGGCCGCGGGGCGCCTGGAAGCGACCGACCGCATCACCTTCGAAGGGCCGGGTACGGTGTGGATCGCGCTGGCAACCTGGCTGACCATCGACAGCCTCACCGTTGACGGCACCCCCGCGAGCGTGCCGGTCTCCGTCGGGCCCGGCCGCCATATCCTTCTGGTCGAGTATTCCGGCACGCCGCCAACCTCCGGCGCCGCCCGCATCGCAGACGACGGCACGTTCCTGCCGGCGGGATCGGGATGGGTCCCCGACACCGGCAACGGCCCCGCCCCCTACCGGCTGACGGTCGAAGTGCCCGCCGGCCAGCGCGCCGTCGCCACCGGCAAGCTGATCGAGGAAACCGGCGGCGGGGATCAGGTCTACCGCGCCACGTTCGCCTCCGACGACCCTCTGGAGCCGCCGTCCCTGTTCGCCGGGCCCTACGCGGTCATGGAGCGGATGCACGGGGCCGTCCGCCTCCGCACCTGGTTCCATGCCGAGGTTGCGCGGCTGGCCGATGCGTACTTGGGGCAGGCCGCCGCATATCTCGACCGCTTCGCCGAGGCGATCGGCCCCTACCCCTATGCCGACTTCCACATGGTTTCGGCGCCGCTGCCGGTGGGCCTCGGCTTTCCGGGCATTGCCTATGTGTCGCGGCGGATCCTGCCGCTGCCGTTCATGCGCGGGCGATCGCTGGCCCACGAGATCGCCCACAACTGGTGGGGCAACGGCGTCGGCATCGACTATGCGTCGGGTAACTGGGCCGAGGGCTTGACCACCTACATGGCCGACTACGCGCTGGCCGCCGACGGCGGTGCCGACGCAGCCAGGGAGATGCGGCTCAATTGGCTCCGCGACTATGCGGCGCTGCCCAAGGCCCGCGACGGCCCGGTGACGGCCTTCGTCTCGCGCCGCCACGATGCCGCGCAGGTGATCGGCTACAACAAAGCGGCGATGATCTTCCACATGCTGCGGGCCGAGATCGGGGAGGACAGGTTCGCCGCCGGCCTGCGGCGCTTTTGGCGCGACAATCGCTTCCGCACCGCTGCTTGGGACCATCTCCGAACGGCCTTCGAAACCGAAACCGGGACCGACCTCGGTTGGTTCTTCGGCCAATGGCTCACCCGCACCGGCGCGCCGATGCTTGAGCTTGCCTCGGCTGAGGCCGCCAAGACAGACGCCGGCTACCGGGTCACCGTCACCCTGCGCCAGCCGGCCCCCGCCTATCGCTTGTCCGTGCCGGTGACCGTGGAGACCGCCATCGGGCCCGTGCACCGGACGATCCCACTGACCGCTCTTGAGACCGAAGCAACGATCGAGACCAAAGCGCAACCGGTCGAAGTCCTCATAGATCCCGGCTTCGACCTGTTCCGCCGGCTGGCGCCCGCCGAGGCGCCGGCGGTGCTCCGCGACGTCACCCTCGATCCCTCGGCGGCGGTGGTCCTGGCGACGGAGGACGCGAGTGGGACCGAGGCGGCGCGGGCGCTGGCCGGCCGCCTCATCGACGGCACCCCGGCGTTTATGGATGCCGGCGCGTCCGTCACGGCCGATCGCACGCTGATGATCATCGGCACGGGCGCCGGGATCGACGACGCCTTGAAGGCATACGACCTCGGAGCCGTACCGGACGCGGTTGCCGGCACCGGCACAAGCACCGCGCGGGTATGGACCGGCCGCCGTTCCGGCGGCGCCCCCTTCGCCGTCATCGCCGCCGACGACGCCGAGGCGGTCTCGGCCCTCGTCCGACCCCTCCCCCACTACCGCCGCATCGGCTACGCCGCGTTCGTCGGAACCAAGATTCTCACCCGCGGCACCTGGCCGCCCGGCGCCAGCCCCCTCCGCAAATCCCTCTCCGTCAAGTAGCGCTTGGCCGGCATGCTTCGACACGGCGCTCACGCGCCTGCCCAGCATGAGGTTTTGGGTTGGATCCAGCCCCTTCCCTCATCCTGAGCAGCGGCACAGCCGCGTGTCGAAGGATGTTGAACGGCCGCCGTCGCCGAGCCCGCTCCGCAAAACCGTCGAGATCAGGTAGCGCCCCGTTCGCTGTCGAACATCGCCATCTGCGGTTCGGCATAGCGGTCGCCCACGGCGGCACCGGCCGGCACCGCGGCCTCGATGCGGGCCATGTCGTCGGGCGTCAGCGAGACATCGAGGGCACCGAGGGCTTCGGCGAGGCGGGCGCGCTTGCGGGCGCCGATCAGCGGGATGATGTCGTCCCCCTGGGTCAGCGCCCAGGCGATGGCGATCTGGGCGACGGTGGCGCCCTTCTCCGTGGCGACGGTACCGAGCGCGTCGACCAGGGACAGGTTGGCCTCCAGGTTGGTGCCGGTGAACCGGGGCAGCATCGCGCGGAAGTCGCGGCAACCCTCGCTCCTCTCCTTCGACCAGTGGCCACTGAGGAGACCGCGGGACAGCACGCCGTAAGCGGTGATCGGGATGCCGAGCTCGCGGGCGGTCGGCAGGATTTCAGCTTCGATGCCGCGGGACATCAACGAGTATTCGATCTGCAGCCAGGCGATGGGGTGGACGGCGTGGGCGCGCCGCAGCGTATCGGCGCCGGCCTCGGAGAGGCCGACGTGGCGCACGTAGCCGGCATCGATCATGTCCTTGATGGCACCGACGGTGTCCTCGATGGGCACGTCGGGGGCGACGCGTCCCGGCTGGTAGAGATCGACGTAGTCGGTGCCGAGGCGTTCGAGGGTGTAGGCGAGGAAATTGCGCACCGCGGCGGGGCGTGTATCGATGCCGATGAAGCCGCCGTCGGGCGAGCGCATGGCGCCGAACTTGACGGCGATGAACACGTCCTCGCGGCGGCGGCTCGCCAAAGCCTCACGGATCAGCAACTCGTTGTGGCCGACGCCATAGAAGTCGCCGGTATCCAAGAGCGTGATCCCGGCATCCAGGGCGGCATGGATGGTGGCGATGCTGTCGGCGCGGTCGGCGGGACCGTAGAAGTCCGACATGCCCATGCAGCCGAGGCCCATGGCGGAAACGGCGGGGCCGCCGGCCCCCAGACGGCGCGCTTGCATGATCGCCTCTCCCGGTTGGTGTTCCGCCGGGACCATACGCGTTGGCTGGGCCTGAATCGAGGGTTGGTCGCACATGCTTCGACACGGCGCTCGCGCGCCTGCTCAGCATGAGGCTTTGGGTTCAGATCCCACACACGTAGGGGCGGGTTTCAAACCGGCCCCTACAGACGACGGTGACCAGAGAATCGGGTCGGATTGCGCTACACCGACACCCCCAACTCCCGGGCCAATTCGGGGAAATCGTCGACGATGATGTCGTTGTCGGGATTGGCGGTCGGATCGGGCGGGCCGGCGGGGCCCCATTCGTCGGGGCGGCGGACGAAGGCGGTCTTGAAGCCCTGCGCCCTGGCGGCGTCAAGATCGAAGTTGTGGCACGCCACCATGCAGCATTGGCCGGGGTCGAGCTGCAGGAACCGCGCCGCCGTCTGGTAGGACTCGGGCAGGGTCTTGTACTTGCCGATGGCCTCGCAGGAGATCACCGCGTCCCAGCTCAGCCCGTTGGCCCGCGCCGTCTCGATGATGATGCGGAAGCTGAGGACGGTGAACGAGGCGCAGATGTGCTTTTGGCGCAGCTTCGGCAGCACCGGCGGGAAGTCGGGCCAGCATTGGAGCGCGTGCGCCCGGTCCCACCAGATGGCGCGGCGGTCCTCGGCGGTGGCGGCGTCGAGCCCGATCTCGGCGAGCACCTCGTCCAGTGCCATGCGGTGGGCGTCGTCGAAGACGATGTCGGGCGGCGCGTCTGCGCCGAGCTTCAGCATCCGGCCCAGGGACTTGCGGCGCATGTCGTTGGCCGCCGCCGCCCAGTCGGCCTCGACGCCATGCTTGGCGCCCAAAGCGGCGAGCGCCGTGCGGTAGCCGGTGTGCCAGTCCAGGATGGTGCCGCCGGTATCGAAGGTCAGCGCCTTGATGTCGCCGAGGCCCATGCTCCCCCTCCCTTCTTGCGGCGGTTAATCGACGACCGTCGTCACCCGCTGGTAGGCCGGCAGGGTGAGGAAGTCGATGAAGTCGGGCGCCGTGGCGACGTCCATGAATACCTCGATGGCGTCGGCGAAGTGGCCGCCGTCGTAGCGGGCCGCGCCGAGTGTTTCCTTAAGCGCCGCCATCTCCTCGTCCAGCAGCGTGATGACCAGCGCCTCGTCGACGGTGCGGCCGTCGGTGAGGTTCGCTCCGTGGCGCAGCCACTGCCAGATCTGCGAGCGGCAGATCTCGGCCGTCGCCGCATCCTCCATCAGGTTGTAGAGCGGCACGCAGCCGTTGCCGCCGAGCCACGCCTCGATGTACTGGACGCCGACGCGGATATTGTTGCGCAGGCCCTCCTCGGAGACCGAGCCCGTCGGAACGGCGAGCAGGTCGCCAGCGTCGACGCTCACGTCGTCCCGCAGGTTGCCGAGCTGGTTGGGCGCCGGCATCGCCGCGTCGAACACCTCCCGGGCGATGGGCGCCAGTCCCGGATGGGCAACCCAGGTGCCGTCGTGGCCGTCGCCGGCCTCGCGAAGCTTGTCGGCGCGCACCTTCTCCAGCGCCGCCTCGTTGGCCGCCGGGTCCGACTTGATGGGGATCTGCGCCGCCATGCCGCCCATGGCGTGGGCGCCCCGCCGGTGGCAGGTCTTGATCAAGAGCTGCGAGTACGAGCGCAGCGCGTGCACGGTCATCGTCACCTCGCCACGGTCGGGCATGACGAAATCGGGGCGGTTCCGGAACTTCTTGATGATCGAGAAGATGTAGTCCCAGCGCCCGCAATTGAGCCCCGACGAATACTCGCGGAGCTCGTAGAGGATCTCCTCCATCTCGAAGGCGGCGAGGATGGTCTCGATCAGCACCGTCGCCTTGATGGTGCCGTGCTTGATGCCGAGCGCGGTTTCGGCGGCGTCGAACACCTCGGCCCACAGGCGCGCCTCCAGGTGGCTCTCCATCTTCGGCAGGTAGAAGTACGGCCCCGTGCCCCGCTCCAGGAGCGCCCGAACGTTGTGGAAGAAATAGAGGCCGAAGTCGAACAGCCCGCCCGACATGGGCTGGCCGTCGACCAGCACGTGCTCCTCGGTCAGGTGCCAGCCGCGCGGCCGCACCACCAGCACGGCGGGGTTGTCATTGAGCCGATAATCCTTGCCGCTATCGGGGTCGGTGTAGGTCATCGCACCGGTGGCGGCGTCGCGCAAATTGATCTGGCCCCTGACGATGTTGTCCCAGGTCGGGCTCAGCGAGTCCTCGCAGTCGGCCATGAACACATTGGCGCCCGAGTTCAGCGCGTTGATCACCATCTTGCGGTCGGTGGGTCCGGTGATCTCGACCCGGCGGTCCTGCAGGTCGGCGGGCACCGGCTCGACCTTCCAGTTGCCGCGGCGGACGGTCTCGGTCTCGGGCAGGAAATCGGGCAGATCGCCGGCGTCGATCTGCCGCTGACGCACGTCGCGGGCGGTCATCAGCTTGACCCGCGTCGGTCCAAAGCGGCGCTCGAGATTGGCGACGAACGCCAGCGCATCGGGGGAGAGGATCTGCTCGAATCCCGGCGCCATCGGTCCGCGCACGATGACGCCCGGGACTGCTTCGAACGGCAACTCCGGGGAGGTGGCCTCGGGATGTGACATGTTCGACCTCGTTTTTTTTCGTTCGCGGCCGGCTAACGGTCCGGCCGCAGAGGGGGAGTCTCCGGCTACGGCCCGTATACCAGGCGCGGCAGCCAGGTGATGATCTGTGGGAACACCATGCACAGCACCAGCCCAAGGAGCTGGATGCCGAGGAACGGAAGCGACGCCCGGAAGATCTCGATCATCGGGATTTCGGGCGGTGCAACGCCCCGCAGGTAGAAGAGCGCGTAACCGAAGGGCGGGCTGAGGAACGACATCTGCATGTTGACCAGATAGAGGACGCCGAACCACAGGGGATCGAACCCCATGCCCTTGATGATCGGTACGAAGATCGGCACGCAGAGCAATAGGATGCCGACCCAGTCGAGAAACATCCCGAGGATGATCAGGATGATCATCATCACGATCAGGATGCCCCACGGACCCAGGCCGGTGGCGGCGAGCGCATCCTCGACGAACCGCTGGCCACCCTCGACGACGTAGAGGCCGACGAACACGGTGGCGCCGAAGATGATCCACAGCACCATGGCCGCCGCCTTCAGCGTCGTCAGGCAGGCCTCCTTGACGGTCAGCCAGTTGAGCCGCCGGTGCAGCGCCGCGACCATGAACGAACCGAAGGTGCCGATGCCGGCGGCCTCGACCGGCGTCGCGACGCCGGTGAAGATGACGCCGAGGACCAGGGCGACCAACAGCAGCGGCGCGATCATCTCCCTGAGCAACTGCAGTTTCTCGACGAAGCTGATGCGCTCCTCTGGCGGCAACGCCGGGCCCAGCGACGGCTTCAGCCAGCAGCGGACCGAGATGTAGAAGACGTACATGCCGGACAAGAGAAGGCCCGGCAGGATCGCGCCGATGAACAGCTCGCCCACCGACTGTTCGGCGACGACGGCGTAGATAATCGCCAGGATCGACGGCGGGATGAGGATGCCGAGCGTGCCGCCGGCCATGATCGATCCCATGGCGATGCGCGGGTCGTAGTTACGCGCCAGCATCGCCGGCAGCGCGATGATGCCCATGGTGACGACGGCGGCGCCTATGACGCCGACCATCGCGGCGAGGATCGTCGAGGCGATGATCGTCGCCGAGGCCAATCCGCCGCGGATGCCGCCCAGCAGCTTGTAGATGACGTCGAACATCTCGCCGATCAGCCCGGCGCGCTCGAGCATCGCCGCCATGAAGATGAACAGCGGGATGGCCGAGAGCTGGTAGTCGGTCATCAGCGGGAAAATGCGCGACGGCACGATGTTGAGCATCTGCGCGTCGCCGACGAGGAACAGGAACAGGCAGGCCAGTCCGCCGATGACGAAGGCCAGCGGCAGCCCCGCCATCAGCAGCGCCAGCAGGCTGCCGAACATCAGCAGCGTCAGCCAGCCGATGGGGATTTCGAGGCCCATGCTCAGTGCGCCTCGCGGGTGACGACCGCGATGTCCTTGGCCAGCTTGGCGAGCCCTTGCGCGAGCACCAGCAGTGCGCCGACGGTGATGGTGATCTTCACCGGCCAGTACTGGATCGCCCACTCGGTGAACGACACCTCCCAGACGCGGATGGAATCCATCATGAAGATCCACCCGGTGACCAGCATGGTGCCGGCGAAAATGAAGAAGAACGCCGACGTGGCGATGTCGGAGAGGGCCTTGCCGCGCCGGCTCAGCCGCGCATAGAACACGTCGACACGAACGTGGGAGTCGTTGAGGTAAGCATAGGCGCCCGAGATCAGGTACTGCATGCCGAACATCAGGAACATGCTCTCGTGCGCCCAGTTGGTCGGCGAATTGAACACGTAGCGGGCCAGCACCTCGTAGTAGTAGACGAACACGGCGATCACCGACCAATAGGCGACGTACTCGCCGGAAAAGCGGCTGACCGTCTCGATGATGCCGGTGAACCCGCCCGGGCGCTCCTCGGGCGCCACGCGGGCCGGGGCTGGCGGCGCCTCCGAGAAGTCCGGGCCCTGACCGGCGGCGATGTCGCGTTCTCGCTCGGCGGGGCGCCGCACCATCCTGGGCAGCAGGAACGCGTCGGCGACGACCATCAGGGCGATCAGGCCGGCCAACGTCGCGGCGACGGTGCTCCAGGTTTCGACGCTGTCGGTGGCCGCGGCCACCCGCAGGATGACGGCTTCGACGGTCTCGCGCGCCGCCGCCAGCTTCTCCGCCGAGCCCGCCTCGCCGCGTTCGACGGCGGTCGTGAAACGGTCGACGTCGAAGTCTGCGATCATCCGGTCGTTGCGGGCCGCCGACACCGCCTCGCGGGCCAGCCGGTGCTCACCGTTGGCGTAGAGGATGCCGATGAACGGAAACAGGTAGACGATGCCGAGCCAGCTCTTGACGTAGAACCGGTGAAGGCCGACGAAGCCGGCAGTGATCAGCATCAGGAAGGCGACGCCGACCGACAGTTCCTCGTCCCGGCCGCTGCGCTCGACCCGCTGGGCAAGGACCATGGCGATCAGCGGGAAGACGACGAGGCCCAACCAGTACAGCCAGTGCGGCAGGACAAAGTCGAGGGTCGGCATCGGCGCGGTTCCCGGGACGGAACGGATGCGGGACTGCGGGAGCGCCCGCGTAGGCGCCCCCGCACCTTAGGTCGTCGGGTTTCCCGCCGCTACATCTTGAGCGTCTGGCCCTTGATGTCGTCCGTGGTCACGTAGCCGAGGCTGCCCGACATCATGTAGTCGAGCTGGATCTTGAACACCCTGGCGGCGTTCTTGTCCTTGTTGGCCCAGGCGTACCACCGCGGCACCGCCAGCTTGGTAAACTTCTCGACGTCTTCCTGCGAAAGCCGGGTGACGACGGTGCCGGCGTCGGTGAACTTCTTCCACGCCTCCTGGTCGGCCTTCTGGATGGCTGCGTGGTGGAGGTCGGAATAGACGTGCACCTCCATCTCGACGAACTGCTTCATCTGCGGGCTCAGCGCGTTCCACGACTTCATGCCGACCGTGAGGTCCATCAAGTCGACCGGCTGATAGATGGACATGAAGCCCGGCGGGCCCATGGAGATGAACTTGGTCACCTGATGGAAGCCCAGCGCGTGGTTGACCGCCGGTCCGACATAGTCGGCGACGTCGATGGTGCCCTTCTCCAGCGCCGGGAAGATTTCCGAGCCGGGAAGCAGCGTGGTCTTCGCGCCGGCTGCCTGGAACACCTCGGCGACCATGCCGCCAGGAAGCCGCATCTTGCGGCCGCTGAAGTCTTCGATCGAGCGGATCGGCACCTTGGAGTGGATGATGTTGGGTCCGTGGTGGATCGGTCCGACGTAGTGCATGCCGAACCCGGCGAACAGCTCGCGGGCGATCTCCAGCCCACCGAGGGCAAAGTAGAACACGTCCCATTCGTGCGGGTTGCGCAGGCCCAGCGGGTACGACGAGAAGAACACCGAGGCCGGCATCCGGCCCGCCCAGTAGAGGGTGAACGGGTTCATCGCGTCCAGGACGCCGTTCTTCACCGCGTCGAAAAGCTGGAAGTCGCCGACAACGTCCTTGGCGCCGAACGGCTGGAAGGCCAGCTCGCCGCCGGTCTTGTCGGCGATGCCGTTACACCAGTTCTTGAAGATCTCCAGGCCAATGCCGCCCGGCCACGAGGTCTGCACCTTCCACGTGGTGCCGGCTGCTTTTGCAGTGCCGACGTAGGGGAAGCCGATGGTGTCGGCGGCGCCGATGACGGCGGCGGTGCCGCCGACCGCAGCGGCAGCTTTGAGAAAGCCCCGGCGGGCTTCGATCACCCCTTCGATGGGTTCGCGGAAACGGCCCTTGGTTCCGGACTCTTTGGTCATGACGGACGTCCTCCCTGTTGATTGCCGTTCATTTGAGATGGGGACGGGATGCCGCGCGCGCAGGCATACCGGCGAGAAACATGAAAAGATTGTCGCGGATCGTGCGGCTCGCGGCGGTCGCCGCCGCCGCCATCGAAGCGCCGGTTGCAGTGACGACGACAACTCCACACGTATGCCCGCTGGACATGTCGGCCGCGATCCGTCGATCGTGATCCTCCCAATTCAATGTGCTTGCCCCCCGTCCGCCGGTCAACAGAGCCTCGGAAGGTTTTCCGCGATGTGGAAAGTTGGCCTTTCTCTTTTGTTTTCAGACCGTTTTGTGCACCGCCGCATAGCGGATTTTGGCCCTTGTGGGACGGATTCCGACTGGCGGAATTGATCAGACGCGTCTAAACGTGGAGACCGTGCCGCGCGCGCCCGGTACTTGGAGCCCTCGCCGATGGCCCGTTCGACCGCCACCCGTAACCGCCGGAAGAACACCGCGCCGCCCCGTGCCGCGGACGAACGCGGCGGCCAGGTTCAGTCGCTGGTCCGCGCGCTCAACGTGCTCAACGCCATCGCCGAGGCCGACTCCGGCGTGACCCTCACCGATGTCGCCCAGAAGGTTGGTCTGCCGCCGTCGACGGCGCACAGGCTGCTGACCACATTGCAGCAGGAGCAGTACGTCCATTTCGATCCCGAACGGACCCTGTGGTCGGTGGGCTTCCAGGCTTTCGTTGTCGGCAACGCCTTCATCAAGACCCGCAATCTGGTGCAGATCGCCCGGCCGCACATGCAGGACCTGATGGAAGAGTCCGGCGAAACGGTCAATCTCGCCGTCGAGGACAAGGGCGAGGCGGTGTTCCTTGCCCAGGTCGAATGCCGTCAGTTCATGCGCGCTGGCCAGCCCCGGCGCGCGGGTCGGACTGCATTGCTCGGGCCTCGGCAAGGCGCTGCTCGCCGCCATGCCAGAAGCCCGGCTGTCGCGCATCCTCCACCGCAAGGGACTGCCCAAGCTGACCAAGAAGACCGTCGACCGTCCGGCCGACCTGCGGCGCGAGCTGGCGCTGACCGTGCAGCGCGGTTACGCCATCGATGACGAGGAACATTCGGTGGGCCTGCGCTGCGTCGCCGCCGACATCCGCGACGAGACCGGCACGGCGATCGCGGCGGTGTCCATCTCCGGTCCCGCCGCGCGCATCCCCGATGGACAGCTTGCGGTCCTCGGCGACATGGTCCGGCGCACAGCCGACGCCATCACCGGCGAGTTCGGCGGCGGCACCACGTAATCAGACCTGAGCGAAGGAGAGAGCGATGCCGAGGTTCGCGGCCAACCTGACCATGCTGTTCGGCGAGGTGCCGTTCGAAGACCGCTTCGCCGCTGCGGCCCGCGCGGGGTTCGCCGCCGTCGAATACCTGTTCCCCTATCCGTACGCGGCGGACGATCTCGCCGAACGGTTGGCCGCCAACGGGCTCGAACAAGTCTTGTTCAACCTGCCGGCCGGCGACTGGGACGCCGGCGAGCGCGGCATCGCCTGCCTGCCGGGGCGGACGGCTGAGTTCCAGGACGGCGCCGGCCGGGCCATCGAGTACGCCAAGGTCCTCCGCTGTCCCCGCGTCAACTGCCTCGCCGGGGTGCCTCCCGTAGGCGCCGATCCGGACGCCTGCGCCCGCACCTTCGAGGACAACCTTCGCTTCGCCGCCACGGCGCTGACCGCCGAGAACCTGCACCTCCTCATCGAGCCCATCAACACCCGCGACATCCCGGGGTTCTATCTGCATGGGACCGGCCAGGCGATGGCGGTGATCGAGGCCGTCGGGGCGCCCAGCCTCGGCCTGCAGTACGACGTCTACCACATGCAGGTGATGGAGGGTGACCTGGCACAGACCATCGAACGCCTGCTGCCGCACATCGGCCACATGCAGATCGCCGATACCCCCGGCCGCCACGAGCCGGGCACCGGCGAGATCAATTACGACTTCCTGTTCTCCTTCCTCGACCGCATCGGCTATGACGGCTGGATCGGCTGCGAGTACAAGCCGGCCACAACCACCGAGGATGACCTCGGCTGGTTCGACCCCTACCGCACGGCGTTGGCGTGACGCGGAAAGACCTCGCGTCGAAACGCTAGAAAATGCTTCGACACGGCGCTCTCGCGCCCGCTCAGCATGAGGAGTAGTGATTGATGACTCCATATCCTCATCCTGAGCAGCGGCAGAGCCGCGTGTCGAAGGATGTCGTAGCGAACGATGGACCAGCCGAGCCTTGATCGAGAGCGCGCGCCGATGACCCGCAAGGTGTTCTGGGAGGATCCCTACCGCACCCGGCTGGAGACCCGCATCGCCAGCGCCGACGGCGACACCGTGACGCTGGAGGAGACCATCCTCTATGCCCTCTCCGGCGGCCAGGAGAGCGACCGCGGCACCATCGGCGGGCGGGATGTGGTCGAGGCGCGCAAGGACGTCACCGGGATCGTCTACACACTCGCCCCCGGTCCCACGCTCGCCGCCGGCGATGCGGTGACGGTGGAACTGGACTGGCCGCGGCGCTACCGACTGATGCGGCTCCACTTCGCCGCCGAGCTGGTGCTCGAACTGGTCTACCGCTCGCTCGGCCGGCCCGAGAAGATCGGCGCCCACATCGCCGAAGAGAAGGCCCGCATCGACTTCGCGCTGGACGAAAACGTCACAGCGCACTTCCCGGCACTAACCGCCGAAGTCGAGCGAATCGTCGCCGCCGACCAACCCATCACCAGTGCCTGGAGCGACGAAGCCGCCGAACGGCGGTATTGGCAGATCCCCGGCTTCGATCCGGTGCCCTGCGGCGGCACGCACCTGAAGTCCACCGGCGAGGTCGGCGCCATCACGCTCAAGCGCAAGAACATTGGCCGTGGCAAGGAGCGCATCGAGATCACCCTCGCGGAGCCGTGACGGATCGCGATTCCGCCCCCCTAACCCCAGGCACACGCTTCGGTACGGCGAAGTCAACGCGCCGGCCCCATCTGTAGGGACGGGTTTGTGCGCGAAGCGGACGCGCAACGTCCAACCCGCCCCTACGGCGGTGGTGGCGCCACCATTGCCGCCCGCCGCGCTTCACTACCCGCTCCGTCCCTTGACAGGTCCGCCCGGCGGGTGGACGCTTGTCGGGTCATGTGCGCGGTTGGGGCGAGGCGCGAGGGGGGCCCGTGAACATCGCCAACCTTCTGGTCCGTGCCGGGCGGGTGCACGGCGGACATCTGGCCGTGGCGCTCGGCAAGCGGCCGTGGGCCACCTACGGCGACCTCGCCCATCGGGTCGCCTGTCTGGCCGGAGGCTTGCGCGGGACCATTGGCCTCGACGCCGGCGACCGCGTCGCCCTGGTGATGAAGAACGCGCCGGCCTACGTCGAGGTGATGTTCGCCTGCTGGCACGCCGGCCTCGTCGCCGTGCCGGTGAACGCCAAGCTGCACGCCCGCGAGTTCGCCTACATCCTCAACCACGCCGGCGCGCGGGTCTGCTTCGTCACCGCCGATTTGGCCGAAACCGTCAGCGGCCTCGCCACCGGGATCGAGACCCTCGAGCGGTTCATCGCCGTCGAGGACGACGCCTACGCGGACCTCGTCGCCGGCGAGCCCATGGCCGTCGCCGACCGCGCGCCCGCCGACACCGCCTGGCTGTTCTACACCTCGGGCACCACCGGCATGCCCAAGGGGGCCATGCTCAGCCACCGCAACCTGCTGGCCATGACCACCAGCTACTTCGCCGACGTCGATACCATCGCCCCCGGCGACGCCATCCTCCACGCCGCGCCCATGTCCCACGGCTCGGGCATGTACATGATCCCCCACGTCGCCGCGTCAGCCTGCCAGGTGATCCCCGACTCCGGCGGCTTCGACCCGGCGGAGGTGTTTAAGCTCATTGCCGCATACCCGGGCATTGCCTTCTTCGCCGCGCCGACCATGGTGCACCGGCTGGTCAACAGCGCGGAAGCCACTGCCGCCGACCTCGCCAACCTCAAGACCATCGTCTACGGCGGCGGGCCCATGTACGCCGCCGACTGCAAGGCGGCGATGGCCGTGCTCGGCAACCGGCTGGCGCAGATCTACGGCCAGGGCGAATCGCCGATGACCATCACCGCGCTCTCCAAGGCCCACCACGCCGACACCGACCATCCCCGCTACGAGGAGCGGCTGGCCTCGGTCGGTGTCGCCGACACCGTCGTCGAGGTGCGGGTCGCCGACGCCGACGACAATCCCGTCGCGATCGGCGAGGCCGGCGAGGTGCTGGTCCGCGGCGATTCGGTGATGACCGGCTACTGGCGGAACGACGAGGCGACAGCAGAGTCCCTGCGCAACGGCTGGCTGCACACCGGCGACGTCGGCGTGCTCGACGCCGACGGCTTCCTCACGCTGATGGACCGCTCCAAGGACCTGATCATCGCCGGCGGCTCCAACATCTACCCGCGCGAGGTCGAGGAAGTGCTGGCCCGCCACCCGTCGGTGGCCGAGGTTTCGGTGGTCGGCGCCCCTGATCCCGAGTGGGGCGAGGTGGTCTGCGCTTTCGTCGTCCCTGCCGCCGGCTCGGCGCTGGACGAGGCAGCCTTGGACGCGCTGTGCCTTGAGAACCTGGCGCGGTTCAAACGGCCGAAGCGCTATCGCGCCATCGAGGCGCTGCCCAAGAACAACTATGGCAAGGTGCTGAAGACGGAGCTTCGGCGCCTTTTGGCGGAAGAAGGAGAACCCGGATCATGAGCGGACGGCTCGACGGCAAGGTCGCCATCGTCACCGGCGCGGGCTCGGTGGGCGCGGGCTGGGGCAACGGCAAGGCGACGGCGGCGCTGTTCGCCCGCGAAGGTGCCAAGGTGTTCGGCATCGACATCATCGACGACCACGTCGCCGAGACCCGCGGGCTCATCGAATCCGAGGGCGGCACCTGCGTCACCCACGTCGCCGACGTGTCCCAGGAGAAGGAGGTCGCCGACGCCGTCCGCGCCTGCCGCGAGACCTTCGGGCGCATCGACATCCTGGTCAACAACGTCGGCATCGCCGTCGTCGGCGGGCCCGCCGAGCTCGAAGAGTCCGAGTGGGACCGGCTGATGGCCATCAACATCAAGAGCGTCTACCTGATGTGCCGCAAGGTGCTGCCGGTGATGAAGCGCCAGGGCGGCGGCGTCATCGTCAACAACGCCTCCATCGCCGCGCTCGGCTGGTGCGGGGTGAACTACGGCTTCTACGGCGCCAGCAAGGGGGCGATGGTGTCGCTGACCCGCTCCATCGCCGTCCAGTTCGCCCCCGACAACGTCCGCGCCAACTGCGTGCTGCCGGGGCTGATGAACACGCCGCTTGTGCACGCGGCGCTGACCCGGGTCTACGGCGAGGAAGGCGACATCGAGACGCTGATCCGCACCCGCGACGCCCAATGTCCCATGGGCCACATGGGCGACGCCTGGGACACGGCCCACGCCGCCCTCTTCCTCGCCTCCGACGAGGCCAAGTACATCACCGCCACTGAGCTGGTGGTGGACGGGGGCCTGAGCGCGCGGTTTGTATAGGTAGGAAGTGGGATAGACAGCAATCTCTCAAAGCCTGTGACCGCCACCAGGGTTTCTCAATGATTCCTGTCGAAACCGCGATTCCAAAAGAGGATCAAAGACATTTCCTCATCGAAAAGAAGTACGAGAAACCGGCGCTGCCGAAATGTCTGATCTACTGGTTTATTGTCATTGTTTCTATTAATATATCGGCAGCTTATATCTATACGAATATTTCGAAAACAGAGTATAGATATGGATACAATCTATCAAAGACGATTTATAACTATGGAAGGGATTTGGCGCGAATTGTCGAGGATCAAGAGTATTTTTCTCCGACGTGGCGGCGATTGTTCACCGACAAGAAGGTGAATGATCATCACGCGATATTCCTGATTTGCTTTGTTACAACACTCGTTTCTAGTTTCTATTTTTTTCGTGTTTTCTATATCATTCGGAAATTCTGGATATACCAGAATTTTGTCACGTCTAGCTATATATTTTTCTTCTTATGTATTATTGCGTTTGGGGCGGCGACGCTCTTTTACTTTAGATTTCCACTTTCTTCATACAGTCCAAATATATATGTTCACGCGACAGTCGCGTGGCCGATTATGTTCGCGATTATTGTGATGGCCTTCGGCGCACTTGCTGCTGTTCGGCGGTGAAGAAAGGTTCAGGTAAGGGCGCACGACTTTCCCGAATCCGCTATCATCGGCACGCACAACGAAGGTCGCGCCATGCGGTTCCTGTTGGTGATCCCGCGGTTTGCGCCGGCGGGGCATGCGTATGATTTTCCCCTCGGCATCGCCTACGTGTCGGCGGCGCTGAAGCGGGCCGGATACGACGTCCACTGCCTGATCCTCAACAACGAGGCGGGCGCGGTCGCCGACGTTGTCGCGGAGCGGGTGCGCGAGACAGGCGCCGAAGTCTGCGCCACCGGCGGGCTGTCGCCCCATTTCGCCCACATCGGCGCGGTGCTGGACGCGGCGCGGGCGGCGCGGTCGGACATCGTCAACATCGTCGGCGGCGGGGTGTTCTCCAGCGACCCGGAGCTGGCCGGCGAGGTCCTGGATATCGATGTCGGGGTCATCGGCGAGGGCGAGGAGACGGTGGTCGAGCTGGCCGCGACCCTAGCAGGGTGTTGAAAAATCCGATGGCGTTGTCGGCTGCGGGGTGATTCACTTTCGGCCAAAGGTATTGGCCGAGAGGGGAGCATGCGGGGGACGGACGAGCGGTCGGGAGAATTGTTCTCTTACGTTGATCTGGAGAAGCGGGTGCGGCAGGACCATCCACTGCGGCCGATCCGGGAGATGGCCAACGCGGCGCTGGTGGAGCTGTCGGACGACTTCGCGGCGCTTTACTTGGGGACG
>Ga0209782_1000185_pt1 | contig 24612 bp, 21 predicted proteins | sample WorMetmaBAHAMAS1_FD_187390 | JGI IMG/M metagenome (GOLD analysis project Ga0209782, IMG submission 187390) | Marine gutless worms symbiont microbial communities from Max Planck institute for Marine Microbiology, Germany - Inanidrilus... | ecosystem: Host-associated > Annelida > Digestive system...
CCACCTCCTGTGCAGCCTATTAAGCTTTTATTTGGCACATACGCATATATGCAACCTGGCTTCATATACAGCAGAATATTCATGTATGGTATTTTTGTACATTTTCCAGACCATTTTTTTGGAACATTCATGACATTTGCTTTTACTTCCATTTTCTGTAAAAGTTCATAGTTACAGTGTGTTGTTAAAAGACTGTACATTAGTTGAGTTTATGTTGTCAGGTTTTCAGTATTTGTGTCTTTATTTTTACTTGGTTGGATTTCTGTTCTAAATTTATTTGGTAAGTCTTTTGGAGAAAGTTACTGTTTGTAATGATCAAATTATACGTGTGTTACAAATATTTAGTATTAATTGCATGTGTAATGTGTACGAATCGCATCTAAATGCATGACTGGCACCGTGAAGTCTTAATGTTGTCTGCACAGATTGATCGTTATGCCTTTGCTGTTGTGTTCCAAGCTGCCGTTTGCATTAAATGTTCTGCTGTCATAAAACAGTGAGTGATTAACTTATTCATACATCAGCAGATTTTTACTCATTCAGTTTAACCAGATACAGCTACAATAGAGGATGTGGTGCATAGCATACTGTACCATCCGGCAACCCCTGCATGAAAGACTTGTCAAGTCTTGGCACCAACCATAAGTAGGATGCAACCAGTACAGTATGTTAGCCCATACATAACATAGCAATTATGCTACTACAGTAGCGTCACACTGTCATAGGTCTCATACTGCCAGTTACAAACATGACATTGCTATGGTGAAAGTCAGCAAATGTGTTAACTTTCGACATACATAAAGGCTACACTAGCTTGTATAATGTATATACAGGATGGAGTGTAGAGAAACATACTGGAATTGGAAATAATGGAAATATTATGGAATAATAACAGTGTTCCTCATTAAAGTTTAAGTAAGGCCGACAGAAATACAATAAGGGCAAGCAGCTGTAAATTTCAATCCATTTACTGTGAAACTTAGCTACAATAAACCCTGGTCACAGCGTACTGTGAAGGTTCACGTACACGTACACGTACACGTAGAAGGTTTGGAGACGGAGCGTTCGCCGTTGCGGCCCCGCGCGTGTGGAATAGTCTACCTACTGACTATCAACTCCACCGGTCGACGACTACATCTTTTAAACGCCGTCTTAAAACTATTATTCAACCGGGGCTTCGCTGAATATATGTAAATGACTCTGTAATGCGCTTCCGGTCTTTTAGTAGGAAGCGCAATATAAATACTTTAGTTACAGTTACAGTTACTGTGCCATCCGGCAACCCCTGCAATATAACTTGGAAATGAACCCAACCCAATCAGTTGAGCATTTGTCAGTTTGTAGCCATCGTCATGTACTCAAAATGTTCACACAGAGCTTGCATAATTGCTTGTGGTATTATTTACAGCAGGGTTATTAAACCCCAATCAAACAACCGTTTATAGCAGGCTAAAACGTCTTAGTTTACTGTAATTTTCTGTAAAGCTAGTGACAATTTAATATTTTGTTTTACTAAACATTCTGCTGCCCTAACGGCCCATGCCAAACTTTTGTATGTTTTTACAAGTATTTCTTCGTTGATTCTGTATTCGGCCAAACACATGCAATTAGGAAGTGCTAATACACTTTTCTGAGTAACGGTAATGTGAATGTTGATAATTGATATGCAAGCTTCAGGTGGCTTGTGACTTTGTGGTAAATGCAGGAATGACTGATTTGTGCGAGTGATCTTTTTTTAAAGAACATGTTGCTGGCTCACGCAGGTGGTACTGGAAATGGCCTGAAATGGGTTCATTGATAACATTTTCACTTTCAAATAACTGACCAATTTATCCATAATGATTACCGGTAAGACTTGAATATTTTAGTTGTTTGATAGCCTTATCAAGTAGGCTTTGTGTTGAAGCAAACAGCAATCTGCTTAGGTGATCACTAGTTGAGTACATGTAAGTAGCTGTAGATGTGACTGGAATACAAAATAGCTAATAGCAGAAGAACGTTACAAGAACACAAGGTGAAAGTTAAAATATTATATGACACCAATCTGCTACGTAACCAATAGTAAAACAACGACGTCCAACTGTCAGAAGTGTTCATACAAAAAGACAACCACATAATACGTGCACTGCACTCACCTCGCATACCAGTTCAGTGATCACTTTTTTGATCTGTCAGCATTATCAAGATATACCACATGTCTAAACGATACTCAAACCACCTAACTAAAGCTACCAATGTTCGACACTATCATCAGTTGCCTGCAGACTGCAGGTAACTGAACCTTTGCAGTACTCTACTCTAGCATACAGCTGATAGCAACCAACGGAACTCTATTTAGCTTACTAATTATTACGGTGTAAATACTAATCTACTAACAACTGCAAACACCTATCTCATCCAGTGGCGTAACAAGGTTGCTGTGGGCCCGCGTGCAAGTATTCCAAAAGGGCCCCCTCTTCCCCAACATAACTTTAAAAAAACAGCGTCGGGCAAATTTTGGACCCCCCACAGCGCTGGGCCCGCGTGCACTGCACGCCTTGCACGCCCTATTGTTACGCCACTGATCTCATCTAAACAACTGTTCCATTATTTTGAGTGAGAATATTGTTCGTAAAACGTGATGACATTTTCATTTTTTGAACAACTCTAAAAAAAATAAACCAACTATAGCATTTTTTGGTGGTGCACACAATCTAAACAAACTTCGTATCAGCCACCTCAACTGTAAATGCAGCAACTGTACCTAGTGAAAAGCAGACCTTTCATCTGACATGCATTACCCAACTTTTCACTTTCCTTTGTACAAACAGCAGATCCAAAATATGAATGAGCTTCCAGAATGTATTCTGATAGTGTGGGACTCAATTGATCAGTGTATCATTGATGTTGTAGCAGTGGTGCTTCCATCTTTGCCTCTGTCAAAGATAAAGGGGAAAAGGGGGAGGGCATGTTTAACATAATTAATCGAAGCTGAAAGCTGACTTGATTGTGTGCTGCTGATGTTGCCGTTGTAAATACACATGCACAGTTTACAATGAACAACACTGAAAATTCAACAGTGAAAATTTGTTGCATGTAACGTAAGTTCATTTTGTAGTATTGTCAATGCATTTTACTCGTTAATACATGGTAAAAAGGGAATCACCTACAGTAGAACTAGCATAACTACACTGCGATGATACTCCCATGACGACGTTTGACAATTACCAACCAACACAACAGCCTTCCAATGACATCTGCTGTGTTACGGCATCAAGAAAATCTCAGTACTGCTAACTTTGTGTTGTCAATCAAGACAATACATGTATCCGATTGCAAGTTGAAAGGACAGTATTAATACACATAGTGAGATCGTGAGCTATGACAAACGTCATACGATGCTTCAGTAATAATTAAGAACCATATCTGCTTTTCTACCAATGCTCTAGTGCTTCATGAGGTAGGAGTGCACAGAATGATTGACTCAGTTAAGGTTTGACGTCTCACTCGACACTAAATAGGTCATTTCGAGGACGTGCTTCCCAGCCAATCTCTTGGCTAGTCCTGAGAAAATCAGAATCAAAGCCGGGAGAAAAAAAACACAAAGAACATAGGCTAACACAGAACTAAATAAATAAACACTAAATTGATGAACTACAAATTATCAAACAAAAAAGCTACAACATAAAATAAGCCGAGACAAATCATAACTCAGGTTTAGTTGCTTATTACGACATCTGGCCTGTAAACGAAGCGGGCCTATTCTCAAAAGAAAAGATAAAGGAGAAGTAAATAAGAAAAAAATATAAGCAAAAGAATAAGGAAGTAAGCTACAAGAAGCAAAAGGAAACAAGTGATAAGGTAAACAAACACACAAACAGTCTATATAGTGCCAAATTCTACTATGCTTCTAGGGCGCATTAGGCCCCGGTGCTCACACGGGATAGGAAGTGTCAAATAATTTCTGGACATATTACAATTACAGGTGGCATAAATAACTAGAACAACCTGAAACCAATGAAATTACACATGGCAGATAGATACTATGAACTAACATGTCTAGCCATCCAGATGATTTGCAGTCGGCATCACTTAAAGACATAGTGTGTATAAACAACGATGCTTCCATGACGATGCTTCCTTGACTTGAATGCTTCGACTCAGTCGTCATGTACCTACATAGGACTTTTGCCAGCTGCTTGACTGATGCCTGGGCAGCTGGCATATAAGAAACAATGCTCTTTCCGACCTCTATGGAGGTGGACCAAGAAAGGATGGATGGGTACTTTCATTGGCTGGAGTCACCGCTTTGAAATTTACTTCAGTGCTTCGTCAACACTGAGTAACAGGTTTGTAAAAACAGCCATACCACAGGTTGGGTTGCACCATCCATACTGAATTATAGTAGTGCTTAAATCTCCATGCATTTCACTGAAGATTTAAGGATTACTGAAGTTAAGTGTGCATGTGAGACTGATAAAAAGTAGTCGCAGTCGTATTTATGAACATAATGCAAATCACATAAATATGTTTTTTTTGGCTCTAGCTTAATACTGATCTGTTGGTGCTTAATGTGTTTTGTATTTGGAGGGCTCCGTTGCTTGTAGAGGTTTTTTTCTGCAACAGGTAGAAAAGAGCCAATGCGGAAAATGTCTAACCAACTAGGGTCACTAAATGGAGGTGCTGATGATGGGTGAGTGACCATACAACAGGTGCTTCTTGGAATGTAACATATATTATGTGCATTTGTAACAACTCCCATTTTAGGACACAAAAATGCACAGCACAGACACAGCGAGCTGTCAGCCCACATCTTTTCTATGTGACATCTAACTTCACATAAACAAGATTAATGACAAAATTCGTCGCACGTACACACAGCACTAGAATTTAAATAATAACTCACATTTATGGACAAAATCTATCCGTGCACGGTGACACTAAAAAGTGACAGCTGCTACTGCTATATACACACGTCTAATTTGCCGACTTAAGAAACAATACGCAACATATCACAAACATCTGCAGTAAACTCTACATTATTTGACTTATCAGCACGCGTTACACAATGCCTTTTGACATCTCGACTAAACCACAACTGTACTGCAACTATCTGTAATGCATACAACGGTCACCTTCCAAGCACTGACAATCGGCACCTGTTATTAGTCACACCACTTGCAAGTCTCAACAATCACAGTTATGACGTGATGGAAATGTGATCGCAATACAAGTTCTGTTACGACTTTCATTGTGTACTGTGTTTCACTGAACTGACGTTCGACAGTTACTTCAGTTTGGATGTTGTTAATAATAATAATAATAATGATAAATGCATTTCCATACCATCATAACATCACAACTTCCGAGGTAGTGGCAGCACAGGTAATAACTGTCTGATATTGTGTGCCAGATCAAAAAGATGAGTCCTGAATACTGTTAGTGAGAAAATATATAGACTACCGCTGGAGGTAGGGAGTGAGTTGCAGACTGCATGTGCTGAATGATGGACAGGTGTCTGCTAGAGTCATCTTTGGTGCAGTGCTGAACAGCAACAAACAGGGACTGATGGACGTTACTAGAGTGAGATTTTGTACGGTATAGAACAGAAACCTTTACCGATGAATCAATGGCACGAAGGCACTGAAGAGTGACATCAGTGAAACTGTAGTGGTTATCTCGCCACAGTGGTTGTGCATGACAAAAAACAAACCAGCATGATATATTGCCGCCACTCAGCCTCCATGAATTACATTCTTGTTGCACAGTGCATGCATATTCTTCATAAACGGTAGTTTCGATACAGCACAAACGGGCACTGGTAGATGTAATAAATAATCGGATCAGCACAGCTCTACTACGTAATATCACAGCTCACAGCCATATCTCGAATACGTGGTTGACAAACGGAAGCCTGACAAACAGAAGGAAGTAACCACACTCGACTGCTACTCGTCTCGATAGAATTACACACCATTGACAACATATTTGTACAATTCAGCCACAATTCACGACGACAACAACTATTTCTCTTTCCTAGCTAAATAACGATAATATTCATCATAGGTGCACTAATAACGGTAGCATTACTGACGATATACAATATGACATATATCAATAATCTACAAGTTGTTTGACAACAGTGGCGATCTACAGTCACAAGTGAACAATACTTATTAAAATACGATAACATCGGACACACAAGCGACACTGCGCAGATGACACCGGCATGACCATCACGACCTGCCATATTGCACATCGACTCTGAGCAAGACACATCATTAGTGGGTGAGTGTGGCAATCGGACCAGCTGTTAAGCACATGAGACGAACAGCTAGTCCGATCACATTTTGGGAGGTCACTAAAGCATCAACCTATTGGCAACCGATGGACTAAACCTATATCCTAACTTAGGGTTAATGTTAGATGGCCTAACCCTAACCCTGCTAACCCTAATGCTGTTTTCCCACTTTTGCAAAAACAATACAATGTTACGGTAATCTGCGATAGGAAGTACATGTAGTGACAAAATTTTAAACGACAGAAGTGATTCTGTAGCCAACAGTGCCAACAAGCCGATGCATTAGTCACATCAGTTCTACGTCTGTTGCAGGAATGCACGACAGTATCTCACAACCATGCCTAACGGTGCCGATGCATGAGCTGTCGGACTTTCAGCGATCCATCAGCACCGCACGAGAACAGATGTCCCTGTGAGCTCAGGTATAACTGCGACACTCCACTACCGGCCGAACGGAACAGCGACGAAGAACCCTTGGCGTGCTCACCGGGAAATGCGTACAGCAAGTTGTGTACTGCCAAACTCCACACCTGCGTCACCATTAAGACAACAGCGGCAGATCGTCACGCACGCCACGTAACATAATATTAATGAGTAAAATGACAATTATTTTTAATAAAACAGCCGTAAACGTAAATATAACTTTGCAAGTACAATTTTTGACAGCACTGGTCAGTATGAAATTAATTTCACCGGTCATCTGGAGTAAACGGATATATAATTTTATTCCGCTGTTTTTCAACCTGGTTATTATTCCCCGCAGTTTCCTTCTCCACTGGTTCTGAAGAGAACCTATGAGGTAAGCGCAACAGGTTTTTATGGGACAGCTGTCCTTCCTGTCAACCAACCAACATTATAAAAGCACTCAAGGAAAATATCTCTAACGAAAAAAGCTGAAAGCTGAGAAATGTGTTAGTTTTAAGTGTATCATAGTTTACTTCAACAACGAATGTTGACAAAACACAGCGGCACGAACACAAAAGATTTTGCACGGAAAAGAAGGTACATTACACAGGCGCTCATAACGGTTAACTCAATTAAGCCAACATACGTCCAACGTCAGCTGGATGAGCAGATCAGTTAACGATCAATGCACTTAATCAACAATGCCAGTCTTGCTATCATTAATACATACTTGTTTGCATTGTACCAGAGCATGTTAGTGCCTCAGAGGCGTAGGTATACTGTGCTCTATAAATTTTCTACTTACCTACTTACTTACTAACAGGGCCGACTGTCACATATAACTCGCTATTTCTTTCCCGCAGTGACTGAAACCATTGCCAATACTCCTTTCACCTACCCACAGATGCAAGGCCAGGCTAAGTTGGCCTAAATGGCTGGCTGAAGAAGATGATGCTATATCCGCAGACTGTTATCATGTTATTTACTAACAGGCAGGACGCAGAGTAATTTCGCAGGTGTACTCAATGCCAATACCAGTAAGCCAAACCATCACGTAAGCTAACCGGCAGGCGTCGTCCATTAAAAAATAATTCCTAATCACTCCAAAAACAAAACAAGACCGTTTCTTGTCATCAGCAAGTACTGTTTCTAAAATGTTTGCTATAACTCATTCGCAACCTTCTGCGAAACCCTGCTCACAGACGGAAGGACAGACATATCAACAAACTGAGACGAAGCATAATCTCTCCTTGTCGTTGAGGTAACTATTGACAGACCTTGATGTCACCATCTGAGCCGCCGGTAACGAAGCACTCCTCGGCACCGGAGCCGCTGTCCAGAGCCAAGCACCTGATGGCGACATTCGTCTCGTGTGCCTGGAATGTCTGCCGCAGTTGTCGCTGACGCACGTCAAAGATGCAGATCTCTCCTTTCTTACCACCGCTGATCAGCACCTGGTGTTGTGGCGCGTAAAGTACCATTGGACAGCCATCCGGATGGCACTGGAATGCTACAACATGAGTACCAGCTTCTTCCGATGAAGGTCTCGTGATGAGACCGAAATGTCAAGCTAATTAAAGAATTTGGTTGTGATTTATGAATTATTGTACGTAAATTGTTGTACCAACCAAATGAATCTATTCCTCAAAAAAAGCTACAACATGTACATCAACAAAATCCTATTAAAATCACGCAAGATCCGAGACAGCTGTGTCTGCCGGCTGAAGAAGATAAATGTCTCGCTCTTAAAACTAATATCCACTTTCAGCCTTCTCGAAGCAAACAGTGGTATCACTTCGTTGAAATATATTTGGATGAAGAAAGGTGGGGTCGAATAAATGGTAAGCCTTGTTGGGTTGACATCACAGAGGCATCCAGACCCAATGATTTAACGCCAATCACCCCCCCCATGATAAATGGAGCAACCAAATACGCGAGGTTCAACTGGAAAACGGCTGTTTAACTAGTTTGTGTGAGTGTGTGTCACGAATATCAAAGAGGCCAAAAACATATGATAAAACAGTGGAATTCCAGTTTTTAGCACTACATGTAATACATGCATGTCAAGCGTATGCTACGAGCATGATGCCCATCTCCCTGTCTGTCCGTCTGCCTGTAACATACATAGGTGGATCATGATCACATAGTGCAACAAAAAGTGGAGGTCAGCACATGACAGGATGGATTGGTATCTTGGCTACCTGCAAGACGAAGCTAACCCGGATTGTAGTACCCTTTGATTCCGAATTCTACGAAAGAAGACCAGTGTGATATACAAAAATGTGGAGTTTTGTACTTCGGTGGCATCCAACGGCTCACATGATGTGCTATCTCAGCATCTGCTGAGCTTCACGTTGTAGCACAAAATGTTACGAACATGGAACATCATCATGATATCAACAAAGGTAAAACAAAGCAGCATTGTACGGATCAGACCTTGTACGAGCGCTCGTCGCTGTGGCAGTAGAGTGTCCCACAAACAGACATTTCTATTGTCAGCGGAATGTCCGGCGGTCGCTATCAGGCTCGATGAGCCGACAAACACAAAGTCACTTGTCACCTTCGAATGACACTTGAAGCTCTGTGCACAAATACACACTGACAAATAAATTTCAGATTCACAGCTTAAACCTATAAATCGAAAATAAATATAAAACATATACATTATGTCTAAAAAACAAAAAGTTCTTGCACCAAGTGATATGCTAAATCTCTACTGAATTGCAAAATATTACAGTAGCATGATTGAGATGATAATCTCAAAATTCTGGCAATAAAAATTACATTTGCAAGCACTGCATTCGTACCAGGTATGGTTTGTTTGTGCCGAGACTGCCAAGGCCAAGGCCGACCTGCCACAGGCAGACTCCACCTTCTGTATCACTCACTCCAAACTGAAATGACACACATGTACACACACACACACTGTCAGACATCTCTCACAGGATGTTAGTCACGTCTGTGGGGAAACAAATAATTAATATGTATAACGTTATGTTTTTAAACCTGTAAAAAAAGTCACACGGTCTACAAAGGCAGTTCAGCTGATAAAAATTCAATTAAGTAAATGCACTTCACAAATGATCGGAGAATAGTTAACACTCTGTCCTAGATGTATGTAAGATATGTCAACTGAACTGCACTGAGCAGAGCACACACTGCCTAACTCTAACATAATCCAAACCCAATTTTCCAAACTCTTTTCCTGGTCCAAATTTCACGAAACTCTGCCCATAACTGTTTGAGTTATTACGTTAGTAAACAGACCAACATACAAACAGTGGGGAAAAACAGTAAGGTAAGGTAAGGAAGGTAAGGAAGCGTATAGCAGTTTGTGCTACGAGCACCGCACCACTATCAAAACTCACATGCCATATGGCATCACACAGTGTTACCTGCCACCCGGCAGAGGTAACATTCCTGACTTTACCCCAGCCAATTAAGGCTGGTACTCGATTTAGCGACCCCAGAGGGATGCAAGCCTGAGTTGACCTAGTAGCCCTGTCCACCAGTGACAGAGGTAAACTGCAGCACACTGTATCATACCTTATTGCCTTGAGCATTGAACAGCACCTTCGTCACCTTGGGAAACGCTCCTGGTTTCCGCAGCTCATTGATACACTCCTGGTGACCCCATTCCCACAGACGCACTGTACCGTCCTTGGAGCCCGTCAGATCTGTTAATGAACACACAAGTAACCTGCTCAATTCTTTTTGATGACTTATTAGAGAAAGACACCTTTTAATATCTAACTGTAGAACTCATTTAACAATAAGTACTAAGTAGTGGCCAAAGTAATTTGGTGACGGGCAGCATCACGACTGAATATCCACATTAGCGATTATCCCAATTCACTTTGCACATATTGTCACCAATTGCAGTGGCGATGCATTTGTCAGCCTGGGACGCTGGGAAGGCGGACAATGCACAATGGAGGTATGTTATGATAGGCTGGTGCATGTTCCCCTTAAAAGTGCCCCTTCCCATGGCGGGGGGGGGATCTGGACACCCATCTCGTAACATAAGGTTCCTTGGGAACACATGAGTCTGGCTTCAAAATGACATCTTAATCAGTTCAGCCATTTTTGCACAGTTCACCCATGTGCATAACACAGAGACTGACACACAGGCAACTATGTGTGATATGTGTAGCAAATGGCCACATCTACACACTGTGTGTGGGTGATGCAGCCCCATAATCATTATAATCACAATAATAACAGTCTGGTAATCTCAAAACTAAGGTCTCAGCTACTGAGAGCAATGAAGTCTCCTTTGTAAAGATCTTGGTCTTGGGGCGAAGGCCTCAGCTCGAACTTTCAAGACCAAGACCAAGACTTGACTCAAAGGTAAGGTCAAGGAAAATATACATACGCTTATAGTTTTATTCACATACTGTTCCTGGCTCATGTTCACAAGGATGTACACCACATTTCACATTTATTGTTCATGCTGACAATGTTGTCTTTGTTATTCTAATGGCAAAATTTGTTGGCTCTGGTTTAATGGCAGTAACTGTGAGCAGACTCAATAAAACTCCCGTGTGTTGCTGCATTTGGCTTCAAACGTCCTTTCATTATGCAGCAGACATGACGAATCTATGTTATAACTAATGTGCAGGTTTTTGTCAAAGTTTCCTTCAGTGAGTTTAACACTTTCTTGGTTACTTTATTTTTATCTGCCATGTAGTATTTCTCCTCAAGGTGGTAAATGTAAACTTTTGATCGTGATCTGTATCCCTAAGCATGCGGTCTTAATCTTGGTCTCAGAACCCAGGTTTCAAGTCTTGGTCTTGATCTCGAGATCATACGTCATGGTCTTGGCCTTGGTCTTGCAATCTTTAGGAATTAATATCTTGACAACCAGACATAATAATTTTCATGCCTGTAGCTTTGTGCTGGTGATAAAAATTACAAAAAAATAATAATAACAACAAGATAAAGAAAATGTACATTACTCAAGTTAACAATCAGTGACAAGCTTAGTATAAGTTGTAGAAGGACGGACAAACAGAACTGCTTACAGTATGGCAGGATTGGATGAGCAGCCATTCGACGTACTCCAGACACTGGACGTTTTAACAACTGTAACGAACACACATGAAATTCATCAGTGATGTTTACCAGTAGTAACGTAAGTACAAATGCTGGACCAACTCTTAACAACCGACTGAGTAATTTAACATTTTCATTCATAGCTGTTAATGCAAAACAGCAGCAACTTCAAGATTTTTTGTCCTAATATTTAAACTAATGCAACTGCTGTTATAATTTATCCCTGTACTGGCGAATGGTTGATACAATTCAGGCTCAGTCACAACTGCTAGTAATTTCAGTTTTTTTGTTTAAGCAATGTTCCATTTCCATTTCCGAGATATAACCACGGCATATTTATAAATCAAGAGCTCATATGACTGACTTAGTCACTCACTTCCAGTAGAACAATTGAAACAGTAGCCTAAACCAACTTCTAATCATTACAGCTGAACCTGCAGGTGACACACCTTAACGACTCTGAAGCAGTAACATAGATTGTGCTGACTGGAACATTACACCTTCACTCAGCAACTCAATGATGAGAGATGTAATGTATGCTAAAGTGACCTTCAAAGGTCACTCACGGACAGCGGCAACGTCACCGATCAACAGATTATATATGTGACATCCTATTAACATTCCGCACTAAGTATGACTCTATGTCGTTTCTGAGATACAACAAGATTTCACTAAAAAGCCAAAAATTTTCACTTTTTTCAGTTACCATTGATACTAACCTTGTCAAAATTTTGTTAAAAAGGTCTTCAGTGTAAAAATTAATTGTATATAGCACACACATGTGACAGACTAAATTACAACAGTATATAGTATGCTTGAATATGTGTCACAAGAAAAATAATACAGAATTTTGACTATATATAAGAATATCTTAAAACACATATTCACAACAATGAACATCAGCAATGTGTCATGCACAGAAAGAAATTTTGACATATAACACTCAATAACAAAATAAATAATTTTAAAAATACTAGTAAAATTAAATAAACACAAAATTTAAACTATTGTAGAAGATAATAAGTAACTACTGGAACGAAACATGACAGCAAACTGCTTATCACATCGACAAAATCCATAAACAAACGTAAAAAAACATGTTCATACATGTAATGTAACAAAAATACTAGTGCAACAGTGACCTGATAATACAGATGCAGAATTCACTAACAAAACTGACAATACTTCTTTACCGAAGTGCAAGAAAACTCATGCATAAACATGCAGTGCAGGTGGCTGGGCAGGGTCCGCCCACTCACCCTTCGCATAAGATGTTTGCTGCGGTCGACAATGTAGCTAGACAGGCCGGGGTTGTTAATGCCTGGGATGGACACACCCTTTGCCTGATTGCCAGTCAGCAATTAGTCAAAATAAACAGACTTTTATTCAGTAACTGCATTTAATATCTGTAATTAATATCAAGAGAAATTAGACACACAAGGAAGTTACAAACGATAAAAATCAGCATGTTCAAATGTTATAAAAACATCAAGGCATTTTTGTTTTCAACTCCGAACTGTTTAATAGCAAGTGAGCACTATTACAAATAATATAATATACCACTGATGTCTGTACATAGTAAAAACTAGAATACCTAGCGGTATATTGTCGCGCCTCTGAGCAGGGGGGAGGGGGAGGGTTGTTCGGAAAAAAAATTTCCACACACAGACACACACACGGCATCCTGACTGGTTGAGTTGTCGCGCCATGCAGCTTGCGAGAGGCGCGACTAAAGAGATGTAAAGATAAAGATGCACATGGACACAACCATTTTATGGCCACTATACAGGTCAAAATGTGTTGGTTGGTACCTCCACTCATAAGAATTGGAGGATTTTGCTGAAGTAAAGTTTCACTGCTCAAAAGCAACTAGCAAAAGTGGATTAAGGAGAATGCATTAAAATTCATCTGTCTACACCATCTCTGTATCATATGTAAAGACAAAGTTAACAAAGATGTACTTAAAATATACACGGTGGTAATCGAACAATCACTGTAGCACTGCCTGGACTGCTTGCACAAATGCATACAAAAATGTTCAGTACGATACAAATAATGTTTCACCTATTCAGTTTTTTGCGTGTTAAACGACATCTTAGTTCTGTCATCTTTAGTTAAATGACATCTGAAGTTCATGCTCAATATTCGACTGCTGTGCATCAACTGACGTGACTATCCGATGTACAAAGCAAGATGTGGCTGTATAACTTTCAGAATAAGTCTACAAACTCAGTTAGCCGGCACACCCAAGTTAAGAACTGGAGGACTTTGTTGAAGCAGTCTTACTGCATGCACATCCTTGCTAATGATAAAGATGTTAAAAGATCTAAATGGTACTAACTGCACCATCTGCATAGTGTCATCTGTCTAAATTTCTTGAAAATCCACTCATAACTCTTCGTTCTATTTGGTACACGAGCAGAAAAACAAACAGCATCATCGCCGCCAACCTGCAGCAAAGGTTGGCAAGGGCAGCTGTCAACATCTGTCAAGTGGAAGAAAAGAACACTCACAATGGAGCTGGCCGATGTTGGACTGCTGACTGCAACGCCGCCGGACATACCGCGGTTGTAGAGCCGCGAGTCGTACGGAGTCCTCGCTACAAGCAGCTCGTCAGCATTCTGCACGTTTGTAGGACTGCAATGACACAGATATAACAGCCAGCTTGTCACATGGCACAAGCTCACGGATCAGGCCACCAGTGAGTGACATTTTACTTCAGAACAATTTCTATTTTAGTTTTATTATTCAGTTCAGGACAGTTTATTTCAACTTCATTTCAGTTTCGGAATAACTGTTTGCACTTCAATTTTAATTCTCCAATGTTTCCTATTTGCAATTTCAGTTCTCGACTGCACACCAAATTTACTTAATCTACAGTTTCAGTTCAAAAACATTTCTATGGGTATACTGCCGGCGAACAATCACAACCATCGCACAGGAAAACGACAAAAGAAACAAGCAAACAAATTGCTCTCTTACTTCCTAATCACTTCAATGTCAAACTCGATGTCATCGTGAAGAAAAGCAGGCGGATTCAGCACGTTGGTTATGTCTAATTCCAGCAACTCTTTCTGTGTGGCAACGACCAGACTGCTGATGTTCGACTGATCAACAGCAACAAACAACAGCATCATCAACTCGTGTTTAGTGGCTCAATTTAATACGACTTAGAATAGTTCTTTAATACATCACCAGTCGTCTGCAGTTTACTGTTGCCTGGGCTGATGTCAGGAAGGGCATATGGCCTCAAGAAACCTCCTCTAGCAACATCCGTTTACAACAACATCATTTAACAGCCTCTTTCGCAGGATAACCTGGGTAACAAAGCAAGAGATGATTGATGGGGGTGGCAGTGGCATCTGCTGGACCACATGCAAATCACCTGCACCTCGTAAACAGATAACCATGCCAGCACCCCATCGTTCAAGGTTGGTTGGTTGGACCTTAACGGCGCTTTTAACATAATTCATGTCATATCACGCCTTTAACCTCATCGTTCAACTTTTTACAGGCCTGATAATACTCTTCCTGATGCCTAACCAACAGCGTCACGGCATTGACGGCATCCCGTAGTAACCTAAAAATATTTCCCTGAAAACTTCGGAAATCTAACCTAACCTATAGCATTATGGGAAACAGAAAATACACCAGTTAACAGTTAACAATAACCAAGAATGGTAATGCACTGTGTTCAGATTTCAGAATAGGCAAGACACCTAAATACTGTACAATAATAACTGCAAACATGCGCTAAATCAATTAATAATCGTGCTCAGTCTCAATAATTAAAGACATCAAAAATATACAATCTGCGTAGACATGGATAATGTACAACTCGTTAAATTATGACATAAAAGAAAGACTTCAAATCAGGTCACATTGACTGCTTTAATACAAAGAAACTGAGAACTGATCAACTAGATGTTATTACATATTTACAGCTTCAAATTAAAGACTGTTTTTAAAGCAATTTTTAGCAATGATTACAATGCCTTGCCTTAACTTGCACCCACAGCCAAAAAGGAATCTTTTTCATTCTTTGGCTGAACTTTGACCCATGACCATGACCTTCAGCTGACTTTTTATAGGGTCAAGAAAACCAGAATTCCAAACATCTAGGCCAAAGATCATTTCATTTTGAAGATATCATCCGAGCACAGAAAACAGAATGCTCCACCTGAACCACTAAAATGGATGGTAAAAACACTAATACAAAGCACTATACAAATGAGACTAACCGAATATGGTGAAGTTCTAAGCAGACACTTGTTCAAAATATCAGGAGTCTAATGATAAACGCATGCACAATAAACGTTTAATACAGAGGTAATTTGGGATGACAACAAACAATAACCATGCAGCTTCGGCAGTTCACAGATATCAAGGTTTTGCATTAATGGCACTGTCGACAAACAGCAAACAGAATAATACATACATGCAACACTATAGCGTAACTACAAATAACCTACAAGCGTACGCAGAGTACTAGGAAAATGGAAAGCAGTTGAAAACAAGCAGAAAGACCAACAGAACTACGAGCAGCAATACAGTATTCCTAGTGCATTGACCACAGCAGAAATGGTCATCATCTTCATATGTCAGCTATTGTCAGCTTTTGAACTCACTATAAATATTCTATATCTTGTCTTTTTTTTATTTCAAGCTGTACTGGCAACACAAATTCAGTGGTATACAGGGATCAATACTTTGCCATGAATGAATATATACATGTAGGAAAAACCATCATATTTGATGAACAACTGTAGCAAGGGAAATGCAAAGTTTTAACCACTTAATATGGGAATTTCAGTATGTTATTGAATTTTGTAGTATTTTAAATCTTTATAAGTGTGTTCAAAAACAATAAATAAACATAAATAATTACATAAATTGCATTGTAGCTCAAGAACGTTTGTATGCAAACTGCACTGAGTTGCAAAAGAACCCATTGAAAAATCAATTTTGTCATCTTCTAAAGAATTAAAGCATATATCTATTGTGTGGCTGATGTATAATTTGAACATTCTTTGTAAGTAAACTGAAACATAATCTGACAGAAATGTGTTTAAAAACATTTACACTACATGTGTTTACATCACTACGTTGTAAAATTGTTCCTAAATGTGAAACTGCAATGACTTAAAGCAAACTAAACATCACACGAAAATTTAAAAAAAATATGTCTAAAACTCTCTTAAACAAATTCTGAAAGTCTTAAAGGATGATGTAATTCAGCCACACCCTGTATGTTTAACATCATCCACCACATAATCCATGGTAAGCACTCCTCAGGTAACATAAAAATACCCTCACCAAATTTTTTCCAGTCAGCTGCCTACACAAAGTAACGTGGCACAATTCAGTGCAGGAACATGTCTGAGATTCACTCACTGGTAAGATGTGGAAAGTTGCAAATTAACCACAACATTAGACAGCTGTGATTGCATTATGCCACTTTACCCAACTTCCCAGAAATATCCATAACTTTGGTGATAAAATTACAATGTTGTGCACTTCCCTAGCCTACTTAATCCTTTCGTGCCTTTTTACAGGTTTTTCAGCCAAGTGAGCAACGTGTTATTCAACATGATATCACTCTCGACATTTCACACAATATGAAACAAAAAGAAATGAATGTAAAGCTGTGGTTACAACACAATAAAACACTGCAATAAAACAGCCAAATCAAAATTGATGGCAATTAAATGTTTTAGTGTGCTAGTATATCTCACAACTTCCACACATCCCTGCAACAAAACAGGTCTTCAGTAGGCGTGGCACTGTAATTACAGTCCCATGTGTCTTATCTATGGTGCTACCACATATTCTGCTGTTCTAAATATAATAAATATAAAAAAAACAACAGTTCATCCATATTGTTAACAGCAACGGATAAAAAACTGCAAAAATCATAAAAGGTGATATTACCCACCATCACATCGCCTAAATGTCAATGTGATGCTAAGTACTATTGTTTTTTATGTTTATATTTGCTGTTTTATTGCCAATTTTGATTTTTTTTATAGCCTTTATGTTTGGGAGGGCCATTATGCATCAGCACACCAAATTCTGCTGAAATCGGTTCAACTGTTTTGAGATATCATGATATTTGATTATAACGATAGCGGCCAGCCACCATGGTTGACTCCACTCTCTGCAACGACTTAAACTTGTGAATATTTTCATGCATGCATGGTGATATGATAATGAGACTGAAACATTATACATGTATGTAGCAAAACCATAGAATTTTGTTTCAGCTGTTTTTGCAATAACAGCTAAAATAACAGCTGTGACATAACAGCCGAAACATTTTTGGTTATTGTGTTGTAACCACGGCTTGAGTAAATCTAATAACATGCCGCATACGCAGTGCTACACACTAGTTTCTACAAGTTACTAAATACACAGCTAATGATATAATTCATTAACAAAACCCGACTGAAACTCGTTCTAGTTTATGGTAATTTACTCTGTTAAATTACCTACATCAGAGTTTTAATGATCATTTTCGAGGTGAACCTGAATCAGTCATTCCCCTTTGGTTAATATTTGCACACAGTACTTAATAATGCCACCGTATTGTATACAAAAGTTATCAAAATTGGTTGATAATGTTGAAGATACAGCAAGCCAAAACAGTATCGTTTTTGAGACACATACAGCATGAAAAGACCCAATTTCCGGGGTTCATGTTTCCCCAGGTAGTGCAAAGACAATAGTCAGGAGAGGTGGGATAACAAATGACTGTTTGATAGCATACTCTCAGACATTTCTGCCAAAAAGTACTAAAAAAATCGTTAATGTGCGTTGTAGATATAGTGTTCAATGTCAGTGTTGTTTTTTATCAGACACAGTGTATAGTTGATTTTCCACAGACGTTACACATTCTATGGAGCTCTGTACTGGCTGTGATTTTTTCGACAATTGGCAGTACGCTGGCGGCTTTTCCACAAAAGTGTGGCTTGTCCAACTGATTGACAGATTACACAGGTACGAACCATTACTAACCTATATGATCTACTTACACCAGGACATTCTCAACGAACCCTAACAGTTGCAAGCTGGTGGCTTGTGACAAAAAATTGTATGATTTGTACTGTGTTTGTATCAGGGTTATGTAGCTCGCTATAAAATATGCAACGTCTGGTGAAAATTGTCTAGTATAGACTCGTGCATTTATTTGGCATTACTTGTGCCGATAAAAACTAGCCTATCTGACACTATAAATTAAGATCAGAAAAGTGCTGGCTAGTTGCACAGATGTGACTGTTGCATAACTTTTGTTATTACAATGGTAACTACCATAATCAAAACTGTTTTTCTGATACTGTATTCTATTTCATGATGTTTCAACAAAAAACCAGTTTCAGATCGGTTCCACAAATCGTCAACGACAAGCTTCACATACGGAATGCTGCTACAACTACTACTCAGCTCACAACACAAACAGCTGCATGTAATCAGCTTTAAATAAAACTTTTACCTGATTTAGACAGAAACACATCAGTTGGTCTTGTTCTTTGTGGACGATTTTCATCGCATCGGGAGCATCGCTGCCAGCAGATGACGTCGATACCGTGTCTTGCTTCGAATATTCCAGCTGCATGCAGATCGAACTTTGAGAATAACTTAAGCAATAATCCCATATAAACATACATGGGCTTGTGTCGTAAATACAAATCGTATTACAAACAGAAGTATATCTTTTGTAAATTACAGACACAAGTCAAGGGCCATGCCATCCTAAGTAAAAACAACAGTGCAAGTTACGTCAAATAATGCAAGTCGAGTGCAAACAACAGAACAGCCTTCGCTTGAGGTCAACCCACAACTTCAGAACAAAGAACTTAAGTATAATAAAAACAGAAAAAATTTTGTAACACCAAGCTGCCTGCAGAGCTGTGTGGCCAGCAACAACCCAGCAGCCCACATCATTCCCACTGCTGTCCACAGTACTATGTATAGGTGTCTTGGTGTCGCAAAATATTTTCCTCTTGTGAAGTTTTCCCACCTGTGACAATAAACTTTCACTATAACCTTGAGTCTTTGATCTTCAAAGATGACATAGATAGGTCAACTCAAGGCAAACTAGTTGGCCAAATATCTAGGTCAAAGGTTTTGTTGTTCGAAAGGTATTTGCCAGACACTCAGAGAAACAGACAGACAGACAGACAGACAGACAAACAGACAGAGAGACTCACACAGCCACACAAAGGATCAACTGCACTACTAGACACACTGCTGAGATACGAGCGTTAAGCAATTCTCTTTCTGTTAATTCTGATTGTCGGTAGCATAACATACTGGTAACACAACACTAGCAACATGACAAACCTCAGACAAGGAACGCTGCTTCCGAAAGATGTAGCGGATGAACACATCCTGCAAGTAGTCCCGTGTGACCAAGTAGTTCCATAGCCGTTTTGCTGGCCGCGTGGAATAGTGTGACGAGCTATGTCACAGAAACATTATACAAATGCCCGTCATAAATTAGTGCACGGCTCATATGTGTCATTACATTACAAGCTTAAATGTATTTTCAATTAATTATGAACTTTATGAGTTTCTTATGCCAGCAACAGCAGATAATGTTCCATTTTTGCATTTACTGCTTGTAAGTATTAACGGCAAAAGGTTAAACTAAACCTAAACATAAAACTGGAAAAAAAACAGTAATTAAGACCAGCAGAGTAAAATAAATAAAAGCTAACACTGACCATATCAACGGACTAAAATAATGTTAATTTACGAGTATAACTCCAACAAACAGAATGAGGCAAAGCTAAAGGTAGTTCCACAATCCATAAGCACTGTATGGGCTGGTGCTAGCTCCGGTTTTATGCAGACAGCAAGCGAATGATATTAATAATGCACACACATGAACACCTCATGGCAGCATTCACTACTCTCTGCCAGGCCCATGGTTTACCATCTCAGCTACGGAAAGTCACTGTCCTGTGACCGGTACCAATTTTTACAGCTGGGTACATGACATAGGCACACAGTTTCGGCAACAGAAGCTTTTCTGCTGCCGGACTCAAGAGTGTGGAATGCTCTACCTCAAGAACTCCGACAGGACACAAGTTTCGGACAGTTTAGGTGCAAACTGAAATCGCACCTGTTTGTCTAGGTTGCTTAACCACGGCGCATTGTGACAGATTGTTTTCTTGCGCCTTATAAATATTCTTTCTTACTTACTTACTTACATGTATTGTTACCTGACAGTGAAACAGCCACGAGTCAAACACATGACTAATATCGCAAGTCCAATGCTTTAACCACTGAACTACCAGGCCACCAAACAGAATGCAAGCAGACATATCAAAACTCACGTGAACGGAGTGTTGGCTGGGTCCATGATCGTGTGGTACTTGACAATTGTAACACTGCTGCCGAACGACGGCTCGATGTAGACGCCAGGAATGTAGTTAGCCGGTGCCGAATCAAACTTTTCCAGTCGATCTTTTAAGTCTGTCTCCCACTGCTCGAGAATCTTGTTAACAGCACTGACTAGCGGAGAGCACACTGGAAGCTCTATGCACAGACACACCAAGAATCACATCAACATGAAAATTTTAGAGTTTTAGAAAAAAAAGCTTAAAAAAAGCTTCTGTTGCCGAAACTGTGTGCCTATATCATATCAATAGCAATATAAGCATGTCTAGCTTATGACAAAGGTATACCGTTGAGATGTCTGTAATTTTGGTGATCACACAGGGCAACAAAAAATAGAAATCAGCACATGCCGTGACTGGTGTCTTGGCCGCCTGCATGCGGAAGCCGACCCGGATCGCAGTATCCTGTGTTCGCGAATTCTATGGAGGAAGACAAGCGGGGTCGCATTCGGAACGTGCTTGTTTACAAATTGAGTGTACGCTTGCTATCGTTACCAAGAAGTTCAGTAATAAGTATGTAAATATGTCAGTGTCACATTTCTCACTATCTCATCAGCAGATGAGTTTTCTTGATTGCTATTAAGGCAGTGTCGCTCCTGTTCCATCATTAAATAACAATCCAACTCTTCAGAAAAGCAACTCAAAAACTACTGGAATAAAGTAACTGAAAAAACTTGCCATAATGTAAAAACAGTTTACACCTAACTGGGGCCATGAAAATAACACAAATACAACAATATTAAACATATCCATATTATTTTATAAAATACTAAATGCAAACTTCTAGGCAAGGACAAGAATTTTCACTTCTCTCTAGTTATATCTGTATTTTCATGGGGAGATCCAGACCTCATCTAATACAGTGGCATAAACCGATCCACTTAGTGTCAAGCCACAACAAACTAAGGTTACATACACACAACTCATAGGATAAGCTGGGCCATAGTAACAACAGCTGGCTGCATACAGCTACAACTCAGCTAAAATCTTTTAACAGCATAAAATAAAAATGCAAATACAGTTTTGTGGTGTACAGCAACAACGAAAAGGAACACTGACAATGTCAAAAATTTCAATTCATGCAGAAAGACTGTGAATTGTACGCTACCACTGAGTTCGATGCCAATCTGTGGTAGAAACATGACGAAGCTGTGGCGGACGTATTTGACAATGGCGTAGCGCATGAGGCACCAGCTGTATGAGCTCGAGTCGAGATGTTCGTTTTGCGACGTCTCGTTACTAACAATATGACAAGACACTGCTCATAAAAACAGCTAGCTCTACACTTACAAAAATGTAGGATTCCAGAAGTGATACCAGTCTTGAGCAGTCAGCATGCAGGTGAAAACCAGCAGTTGTGCTGACACTACTTTCTGCCCCAGCCCACAGTTACCTTCCCAGCTGCAGAGCATCATGCCATTCGGCATGTGTGTGAATGACTTGCTTCGGGTCACACACACGATTGGGACGGCGGCTTGTAGCAGAATCTGTGACACCTCAATTCTAAGTCCAACATCCTCACTTGTAGTACTAACATACCAAAAGTTAATAAATACTTTAGTGTAACAGCTGTCACCACCATAAAGCAAGAGATCCGAAAAGCAATGGCATAATGAAGCTAGAGTTCCTGCGCTGTCGTGAGGCATTGTTTGCGTGATCCTAGATTTAGCCATTTTGATACAATACTGGTGTGTGATTAATGGAAGGACAAATGGATGGACAGACAGACAGACAGACAGATACATGACAACAGCATATCCACACTAGCACTGCAGTAAAAATACAGAGACATTCCAAAATTTAGAAAGCAGTACCAAATAAGTGTAAGCAGGTAAGTAAGTGAAGCTATAAAGCTAGATTAGTTACATATATAAATACAAATACCAATACAAATATAAATTCAGATAGTGAGTAATGGAATAAATGTCCACCCCAAAATTGCCCCTTTTACCAAGGGGCAATCAGCACCCCCATCAACACATTATTTATCCCAAATGGTACCCAGATTCAATCAGCAATTTTTCTAGAAGTCAACGGACTTACACATAGACAAACAGACTGACACAGAAAATGTGCAGAAACTACCTGTAAGAACAGACTGCTTACGCTCTACCAAAATGATGTGGCCTAAAAATAGTAAGGTCACTCAAGATCGATGGAAATGGCACCAACAACTAAGATAAATGTAAACGTTTATTAGCATTCGTCAATTACTCAAAATTTGTCACCATTTTGTATCAACCCCAGAAAGGGAATGCCTTTTCAGTAAAAAGTTTCATCAGGTTGGTAACGAATATATGAAAATTATTCTGTAACATAACCAATTAAACGTACATTATCGATGTTTTGACCTCCCATCTGAAGTCTTCATCAGGACTGTGGGAAATGCCTTTCATTTGATGCATATTATAACATGAACTTACAATTTTCTCTCCAAAAAGGGTGATCGAGCGTTTCCTATCGCCGCTGCGAAGGTCTGGAACTCATTGCCAACGGCGATCACGTCTCTGCCGACTGTCCACAGTTTTAAGCGCGCTCTGAAGACTGAGCTGTTTGTCAGGTGCGCGTCACCGGCCATAACCACAGCGAAAAGACTGTGACACTACAGCGGCCCTGAAGTTCTTTTGGACTTGCGTCACTCTGAAACTCGTGGATGATGATGATGATGATGAAATGAATGCATATTACACTTGAGATGTTACAATACAAATACACATGCATAACGGCTGTCGTGCAGGGACATTATTACCGTCGATTCGTGCCAGCAAACTCATCATCTTCATCATCATCCTCATCTTGGCTCGACAGCGACTCGGCCGAGTCGTAGTCAACTCTCGGGTGTTCGGTCGCAGTCACCTGATCACACATCACCACCAATAACTTACTTACTTACTCTGTGTACAGACTGTGTGGTAAGTTCATCTCTTTGAAGCGGACATCCTGAAGGCTGTGCTGACAATCTGCCACTACACTGCCGTATTAAACCAGCAGAGGCTTCAGTGAGCCAGTGCAAAAAAATGACGTTTTCCTACAGTAGCCAGCGGATGAAGAAAAGATGACTGCCAGTCATCAATTTGCCTGGATGGCATCAGGAGTTAGTTAGTTGGTGCTTAACGTCCCTTTTCAGCACAAATATATGGCTGTATCAGGGATGAAAGGTCAGGGGTGGAGAGCTATCTCTACCCATTATAGGAAGGCCAGCGATATACTAATTAAATAAATTGTTTGATTTAAAAAAAGTATAATTTATGTAAGATTTCTTAACTACAAATTACAACTGATTGTACAAGTTAATCTTTTTAATAAAACTTAGTATATTTTGGATGGGTGTGTGATTGTAAAGTTATGTTCTATTACTACAAACATAATCTAATCTACAAGTAGCATTAAGGAAAACAAGAAGCATTTGAAAAATGTTGGGCCCATTTGCCACAGCAAGCCGCCGCACGCCGCATTACCATTCACCAGGTG
>Ga0209782_1000186_pt1 | contig 24589 bp, 24 predicted proteins | sample WorMetmaBAHAMAS1_FD_187390 | JGI IMG/M metagenome (GOLD analysis project Ga0209782, IMG submission 187390) | Marine gutless worms symbiont microbial communities from Max Planck institute for Marine Microbiology, Germany - Inanidrilus... | ecosystem: Host-associated > Annelida > Digestive system...
GGCTACCAGTATGAACGGGCCGAGGACGCCCTGCAGCCCAAGCTGCGGGCCTCCATTGCCGATGAACTCCGCGCCTGGGAAAAGATTTCCCTGACGAACTTTGGGAAGAGTTCGGGCGGCTCACTAACTGGGCTATCCCCCTGCAGACGCGCCCGAAGTGGTGGGGAAGGCTGGTGACCGAACTCATCTACGACACCATGGACGAGGACGTGGCCGAATACCTCAAAGAGAACAACCCGTCGCCCGGCGTCCGCTGGCACCAGCAACTCACCGAAGAACTATGGAGTCCGGCAACTTGTGTCGCGCTGCTATGAGGTCATCGGCATGGCCAAAGATTGCGACAGTGTCCGCGAGTTGCGGGAGAAAGTAGCCCGGCACTACGGCAAGAGGCAGGTGCAGTTTACCCTGTTCCTCAAACCGCCCAAGGACTGACCAGCAGGGCCTGCGTCTTTCGCACGCCAGATCCGTAGAGGCTAGCTAATATATAGGTCCCAAAGTTTGGGTCTAGATTGCCATGAATGGAGAGAGCCGAGAAATCGTCGCCTCTGCCGGCGGCGATCGCAGCGAAAACACCGCCCAGAATACTCTGGGATCGCGTACCATCTGCTTGTAAAGAAGCCATCGTTTTCAGTGATTATTGGCGCGCGTATCAGGCCGTCATTCCGACCGCGCAACATCGCCCTGGGGGTGGGGTAAAGAAACGGGAGAACAAATCTCTATCTTCAACCACATTTATATTGAGTTCTTCCTTGACTCTTTTTAATGTGAAATCACTATATGACATAGACCTACCTGCTTGTCAGATCCCGGATGATTATATACCGAGAAGGGGCTATCCTTTGATGCAGGCGAGAGAGATTTTACGCCTGCTTGCCGGGGAGGGGGTGGAGCGAAGGGAGAAGGCAGCCGAGAAGCAGGTTGGTAGTGTTTGAACTATGGTCACCGTACCACGAGTCCTGAGTCGAGTCATCACCCATCATGAACATCCAATTGCACCAGAATGCATGAACCACGCCGGCGATTCGCCTGAAATTACAGGCCCCGCCCGAGTCGGTAAGCAACCGGGAGTTGGCGGAAGCCTACACCCTCAACCGCCATAGGGTGGCGAAACGGCGCCAGCGCGAGGGGACGGCAGATGCCTCGCACCGACCACAGCAACTCCACGCCACCCTCAATGCGGCCCAGGAGGCAGTGGTGGTAGCGTTGCGTGAGACCCTGCTGCGGCCCCTGGATGACCTGCTGGCTGTGACTCACGAGTTCATCCACCCCAACATCCCCTTCAGGCGATGAAGAACTGGTATAAAACGCAGCCAAACCTGTTCAAAAAACTCGTCTATAATCTGGCCGGACTTGACATTGTTGAGGAGCGCGTGATAGCAAATCTCGCTTTAGTCGACGTTATTAAGCCGCCCTCGAGAAAGCTTAAGGATCAGCGGTATCGAGCAGTTCGTACAACTCCGGACGTGCCTGGTCACACCCGCAGCAACCACCGCCGCAATCGGTGCCTGCGGGCAGCCTGCGCACCCGGCCCTTGCGCTCCAGTGTGGCCAGCATACCGCGTAAGACATCGGCGTCGGTATCGAAATGCCGGGCCATGTCGGTCAGGGCTGCCCGTTTGTGCTCGGCCAGGTAGCTTCTCAGCTCGGAAAGAATCATGGTTACCCTCCGGAGAGGTTCGGCCGGATTTGGCGCCAAGATGCACAGGACTCCGATTCCCGTACCTTTTATTGTTCAAGTATTGTCGGCGACGGTAACATACAGGCGCTCCCTGTCGCGCAGGCCCCACCAACGTAGCCCGACGGAGACTACCAGGAAGATGGCCGACAGCATGCCGATCCACACCATGGACAGGCCCGGATGACGCGCGAAGGTGGCCGCCTGGTAGAACACCGTTGCGGCGATATAGCCGATGCTGGTGGTCCAGCCCGCCACGAACAGGGTCCAACCCAGGTTGGTCTCGCGGTAGACTGCCGCCAGGGCCGCGGTGCAGGGAAAGTAGAGCAGGATGAACAGCAGGTAGGCGAAGGCCCCGGCCGCACCATCAAAACGGGCTGCCATGGCGCCGAAGGTCCCAGTGGCCACCTCCTGCTCCTCAGCCGCTGTTTCCCGGCTGCTCACGTCGCCGATGCTGATACCCAGCGGATTGCCCCAGGTGCCCATGGCGTCATTCAGGTTGGCCGGGATGGTGGCGAGGGCCTCCTCGATACCGCCCCATAGGCTGAATCCGGTCTCTTCCTCGGCGATTTCTCCGGCCGCGGCGGCTTCCGTCTCGGCCATGGCCGTGTACATGGAATCCAGGGTACCGACCACCGCCTCCTTGGCCAGCACGCCAGTGAAGATGCCCACTACCGCGGGCCAGTTCTCCTCATTCAGACCCAAGGGCGAGAAGGCCGGCGCAATACCGCGTCCTACCTCGCTGAGCACGGACTTGTCGCTGTCCTCGTTGCCGAAGCTGCCGTCGGTACCCAGGGCGTTGAGAAGATTGAGCACCAGCACCATGGGGACGATGATCTTGCCGGCCCGGAACAGGAAGCTCCTGGTCTGGTCCCAGGTGCGGATCAGCATGCCCTTGAGGGTGGGTAGATGGTAGGGCGGCAGCTCCATCACGAATGGCGTAGTCTCTCCCGGCAGCAGGGTGTTCTTCATGATCAGCCCGGTCAGCACCGCCGCCGCGATGCCGATCAGGTACAGGCCGAACACGATGTTCTGACCACCGCTGGGGAAGAAGGCGGCGGCGAACAGGGCATACACGGGCAGCCGTGCCCCGCAGGACATGAAGGGGGCCATGACGATGGTCAGAATCCGGTCGCGCTGCTGCTCCAGGGTGCGGGTAGCCATGATAGCCGGGACATTGCAGCCAAAGCCCACGATCAGGGGTACGAAGGACTTGCCCGGCAGACCGACGGCGCGCATGGCACGGTCCATGATGAAGGCGGCCCGGGCCATGTAGCCGGAATCCTCCAGCACCGATAGAAACAGGTAGAGGGAGGCGATTACCGGAATGAAGGTGGCCACCACCTGCACGCCGCCGCCAATGCCGTTGGCGATCAGCACCGTCGACCAGTCCGGCGAGCCCATGGTGCCCATGATCTCGGCCAGGCCATCTACCAGCAGGGTGCCGGTGAAGAGGTCGAAGAAATTGATGAAGGAGCCGCCGATGTTGATGGTAAACATGAACATCAGGTACATGACCGCCAGGAAGATGGGGATGCCCAAGGCCCGGTTGAGCATCACGCGGTCGATGCGGTCCGAGCGGTTGCGCGAGGTTTGAGACTTGCGCTTCACGCTGTCCTGGGTCACCCGATTGGCGAAGCCGTAGTGCCCATCCGCCAACAGGATGTCCACATCGTCCGTCAACCCCGCGCGCAGCGCCTCCAATCTTTCCACCGGCACCGCGTCGGCGGCGATGCCCCGCGCTAGGTCGTCGCCTTCGAGTAGGCGAGTCGCCAGCCAGCGGGGGTCCGCACCCGCCTGCTGCGCGGCCCCGCCAAGGAGCGGTATCAACTCGCCGACGGCCTGCTCCAGCCTGGCATCATGGGTGATCTCGACGGCCGACACTACCGGTGCCCTGACCGACTCGGCCAGGGTGTGTTTGAGCTCATCGATACCCTGGTTATCCACCGCTACCACCGGCACCACCGGGCAGTCCAGGTACTGGGCCAGCTTCTCTACATCGATCTCCATCCCGAAGGACTCGGCCACGTCCATCATATTGAGGACCACCACCAGGGGCTTGCGCATCTCCAGCAGCTGGGCGGTGAGATAGAGGTTACGCTCCGGATTGGAGGCGTCGACGATATTGACGATCAGATCCGCCTCGGCGGCATGTACGAAATCCCGGGCGATCTTCTCGTCCAGGGAGATGTCTTCGCCGGTGACGTCCAGGGAGTAGGTGCCAGGCAGGTCGATCCCTTCGTAGTCAATCCCCCCGAAGCGGTAGGTACCGGTCTTGCGCTCCACGGTGACCCCCGGCCAGTTGCCGACCCGCTGCCTGGTGCCAGTCAACGCATTGAACAGAGTGGTCTTGCCGCAATTGGGGTTGCCCACGACGCCGATCTTGTAACTATCCGCCATTTATCGTTTCTCCACCTGGATGGCCGACGCCTCGCCCTTGCGCAGGCTGAGCTTGAAACCGCGCACCCGGAGCTCCACCGGGTCGCCCATGGGCGCAACCCGAGTGATGTTGAATTCGGTTCCGGGGCTCAATCCCATAGCCAGCAATTTCTTGCGATAGCTGCGTCTGGCCCCTTTAAAGCCGAGTACCTGCCCCAGGTCGCCGACCGCCATGTCCTTCAGATTCACGGGATCATCCTCTTCATTTCGATTCGATTTCGGGTAGTGGTAATTTTTCAAGTGGTCGAGTGAGTCATCGGCAGGAGGGAACGATTCCCCGTAGCGCAGGCGTCTCGCCTGCTGTTTGCCGGTGCCCACTTGCAGGCGGGACGCCTGCGCTACTAAAAATTGGCTCTTTAATGGATTCCAGACGGGTAGGGTATTTTGCGCAAATTCACCTTCTCAGCAAGCCAAAAGGAGCATCGTATAACTTGCTATTTTAAAGGCTGCAAGGTTGCAAACGCAAATTATTCTCAGTATCATGGTTTCGCCTTGCAGTCCCACTGATGCGTTGATGACGTGAGGACGCATTTTCGTACCAAACCTTGCAGTGCTGCCGGAACCGAAGCGAGAGATTTTTTCGCGCCGACCAGTTGCCGACCCGCTGCCTGGTGCCAGTCAACGCATTGAACAGAGTGGTCTTGCCGCAATTGGGGTTGCCCACGACGCCGATCTTGTAACTATCCGCCATTTATCGTTTCTCCACCTGGATGGCCGACGCCTCGCCCTTGCGCAGGCTGAGCTTGAAACCGCGCACCCGGAGCTCCACCGGGTCGCCCATGGGCGCAACCCGAGTGATGTTGAATTCGGTTCCGGGGCTCAATCCCATAGCCAGCAATTTCTTGCGATAGCTGCGTCTGGCCCCTTTAAAGCCGAGTACCTGCCCCAGGTCGCCGACCGCCATGTCCTTCAGATTCACGGGATCATCCTCTTCATTTCGATTCGATTTCGGGTAGTGGTAATTTTTCAAGTGGTCGAGTGAGTCATCGGCAGGAGGGAACGATTCCCCGTAGCGCAGGCGTCTCGCCTGCTGTTTGCCGGTGCCCACTTGCAGGCGGGACGCCTGCGCTACTAAAAATTGGCTCTTTAATGGATTCCAGACGGGTAGGGTATTTTGCGCAAATTCACCTTCTCAGCAAGCCAAAAGGAGCATCGTATAACTTGCTATTTTAAAGGCTGCAAGGTTGCAAACGCAAATTATTCTCAGTATCATGGTTTCGCCTTGCAGTCCCACTGATGCGTTGATGACGTGAGGACGCATTTTCGTACCAAACCTTGCAGTGCTGCCGGAACCGAAGCGAGAGATTTTTTCGCGCCGATTCGCGCAATTCGTAGTTTTCTCTTACCAAATCGGTTGTCGGGCAAGGGCGCGTTCAGACGGGTTTGTACCTCTTGACGCCGGGGCGCATGTCCAGCGAGGCTTTGCCTCAGACCGACGAGGCGTGAGTCGCGGTTGACAAGAACCACGAATGGACACGAATATTCTATACTCATAGAACACTTCTGTTGAGTTTTAGCCTGTTTGGAACTAAGTATCACGCCAACCGGGAACCTAGAGAGTTTCAAGTAATTGATAACCTGTCCCCGTTCCAAGTGAGTAATTTTTTCAAGCGTCTTGGTTTCGACGATGACCTTCTCAACAGCAATCAGGTCAGGGAAGTAGTCGCCCACCTTCACGGTTTTGTATAAAAAAGCAAACCAGTACTTCTGGCTAACCGGAATGTTCCGCAATCCGAATTCTACAACCCATGCGTTTTCATCGGGTTTCCCCAACAACCAGGCCCAAGGGTGTTTAGTACCTCCCTGGCACAGCCGACGATTTGGTATACCTCGTCCTGCAATTATCATTCGTGTCTCTTCGTGTTCATTCCGTTCGACGCGCCCGGCTGGTCTCGTCGGCATGAGCGACCGGCGTGGTGAGGAGTGCGCCGCGGATGGCCGCCACCGCCGGCGCCTCCAGGTGGGTAGCGGCCACGGTGACAGCGCGCTGGAAGGTGCCCGGCGAGAGCGCAATCCCGGCCAATTCCTGGAACAGATCGGCGGTACCCTGGTAGGGCAGAAGTTGGGATTGGGTCAGGTACACCGCGAGCGCCGACACCCCCGGACCGTACTGGACGGTGGCCGTGACCCCTTCGGGGAAGGCACTGCGCTGTACCCGTCCACAGGTACAGGTTCCGCCCACGAAGCGGTACTCGGTGACCGCGCGTTGGATCACCACCTCGACCACTTGGCGGCGCTCCGGCAGCACCTCAGCGCCAATCTCCGCACAGCAACGCCCGCACGCGCAAGTGCCGCTCAGCGGGATGATGACACCCTGGTCAGGGTCCTCGACCAAGCGGTGGGTCCAAGCGGTGGGTAAGACCCGCTTGGCCTCCCGGCTGGTGCCCGCTCGGTTGGCGCTGCGAGCACGGCGGTGGTTTCCAGAACGGGTGGGTCCGAGGAGGGCGGCTTGCTGGAGTTGTGGCTACCCTGGGCCAGGCGTGCTTCTAGTCCTTGGATGCGCTCGCGCAGTTGCTCGATCGGCGCGGCTTGCTCCACAACCAGCGCACGCAGCCGTTCACGCTCCTGGACAGGGCTTTCCGGAGAACGGCTTGGGGCGTGCGGTTCAGGCATGAAACTAGGCTACACAGGTAGCTCTCGCTTTGGCAAGGGGACCTGAATAGTTGCTTATGCGCTGCGAATTCGTTCTTTTTCGCATTAGGAAAATTTCACTATCTGAAAATCATCCATTACCGGGATAATTTGGTTCCTAAACTGGCATATTGGCCACTCGTCATGGGGATGATGACAATAGTAACCTGATTGGTTCTATAGTGGATGGACGCCCCTGGCATCCGGCACTCGACACCGCCCGCGCGACGCCGCAGGACATCCTGCCCAGGGACGAGCAGCAACCCTGGTCTCAGGACAGCTACCCGGTTGCCGCCCACTCCCTGGTGGTGCCGGAAGGCCGGTGAAAGAGAAAACTACGAATCACGCGAATCGGCGCGAATAAGATCCCTCCCTTCGGTTCGGGATGATAATTCCGCGAGGATTCCCCTGATTCGCAGTTTCTTCCCTTGTTGCTGATCGGTTAACGCTCAACTTAATGACATAACTTAATGACATTGAGTTAAGGGCACCTTGAAAAATAGGCGTTTTTACCAAATTCAGACATGCCAAAGTCGCCTCAAATGTCTTTTGCTCTCAATATCAACTCCTACACCGTCACCGGATTAGGTTTTTCCGGATCGATCCGGTACTTCTTAATGGCCTCCGTTACCCGGACCGCGGGGAGCACTCTGTCATCGACGAGGGCCTTGAGGGCGGCCAGCGCGACGTAATGGCGGTTGACCTCGAAGAACTTGCGCAGCTGACTGCGTATGTCACTACGACCGAAGCCGTCGGTACCCAGGACCCGGTACCGCCGGGGCACGAAGGGGCGGATCTGATCGGCAAGGCTTTGGATGTAGTCCGTGGCGGCAATAATCGGGCCGCTGGTGGGGCCGAGCTGCTGCTCCACATAGCTCCGGCGGGGCGGCTGCTCCGGGTGGAGCATATTCCAGCGTTCCACGTTCATGCCTTCGCGCCGCAGCTCGTTGAAGCTGGTGACACTCCACACGTCCGCGGCCAGCCCGAAATCCCGCTCTAGGAGCTCGGCTGCGGCCAGAACCTCCCGCAGGATGGCACCGGAGCCGAGAAACTGGACCCGTTTTTCCATTTTTTCCCCGGCCGCGCCGGCGCGCACTCGGTAGATGCCCTTGAGGATGCCTTCCTGCACGCCTTTCGGCATGGCCGGCTGCACGTAGTTCTCGTTCATGGCCGTGATGTAGTAAAAGCGGTCCTCCTGCTCCTGGTACATGCGGCGCAGGCCGTCCTGGATGATAACCGCCATCTCGTAGGCATAGGCGGGGTCGTAGGCGACGCAGTTGGGGATGGTAGAGGCGATGACCAGGCTGTGGCCGTCCTGGTGTTGCAGGCCCTCGCCGGCCAGGGTGGTGCGCCCCGCGGTGCCGCCGATCAGGAAGCCACGGGCGCGCATGTCGCCGGCGGCCCATGCCAGGTCGCCGATGCGCTGGAAGCCGAACATGGAGTAGAAGATATAGAAGGGGATCATGCTTTGGCCGTGGTTGGCGTAGGCCGTGGCAGCGGCGATCCAGGACGACATAGCGCCGGCCTCGGTGATGCCTTCCTCCAGCACCTGGCCTTGTTTTTCTTCGCGGTAGTACAGGAGTTGATCCGAGTCTACGGGCTTGTATAATTGGCCGACGGAGGAGTAGATGCCGAGCTGGCGGAACATGCCTTCCATGCCGAAAGTACGCGCCTCGTCGGGGATGATGGGCACCAGGTATTTCCCGATCTCCCGGTCCCGGACGATCAGGGTCATGATCCGCACCAGGGCCATGGTGGTGGACATCTCCTTGTCGCCGCTGCCTTCCAGGAGGGGCCGGAAGACCTTGAGCTCCGGCGTGGCGAGCTTGGGTGCCGTGGAATCGCGGATCGGCAGGGGGCCGCCCAGGGCCTCGCGGCACCGGTGCAGGTAGTGCATCTCCGGGCTGTCGGCGGGGGGCTTGTAGAAGGGGGCGGCGCTGATCTTGTCGTCCGAGATGGGGATGTTGAACCGGTCGCGGAATTCCTTCAGCGCCGCCTCACCCATCTTTTTCTGGGAGTGGGTGATGTTCATACCCTCGCCGGCCATACCCATGCCGTAGCCTTTGACCGTCTTGGCCAGGATTACCGTCGGCTGTCTCTTGTGGGCGACGGCGGCCGCATAGGCGGCATAGACCTTGCTGGGATCATGGCCGCCACGGTTCAGGCGCCAGATGTCCTCGTCTGTCATATTGGCGACCATGGCGGCCAGTTCCGGGTATTTGCCGAAGAAGTGCTCGCGGGTGTAGGCACCGCCCTTGGCCTTGTAGGCCTGATAATCGCCGTCCACGCATTCGTGCATGCGCTTGAGCAGGAGGCCGTCCTTGTCGCGCGCCAGCAGGGGATCCCAGTAGCCGCCCCAGACGAGCTTGATTACGTTCCAGCCGGCACCGCGGAAGTCCGCCTCCAGCTCCTGGATGATCTTGCTGTTGCCGCGCACCGGCCCGTCCAGGCGCTGCAGGTTGCAGTTGACCACGAAGATCAGATTGTCTAGGCGTTCGCGCGCCGCCAGGGCGATGGCACCCATGGCCTCGGGCTCATCCATTTCTCCGTCGCCCATGAAGGCCCACACCTTGCGCCCCTCGGTATTGAGCATCCCCCGGTCCTGGAGGTAGCGCATGAAGCGGGCCTGGTAGATAGCCATGATGGGACCCAAGCCCATGGATACGGTGGGGAACTGCCAGAAGCCCGGCATGAGCCAGGGATGGGGGTAGGAAGACAGGCCGTTGCCATCTACCTCCTGGCGGAAGTTATTGAGCTGCTCCTCGGTGATACGCCCCTCCAGAAAGGCGCGGGCATAGATCCCCGGCGCGGAGTGTCCCTGGATGAAGACTAGGTCACCGCCGTGGTCCTTGGTGCGGGCATGCAGGAAATGGGTGTAGGCGATATCGTATAGGGTCGCGATGGAAGCGAAGCTGGCGATGTGGCCCCCCAGTTCCGTGGCGATCCGGTTGGTATGGACCACCATGGCCATAGCGTTCCAGCGCACGAAGGAGCGAATGCGCTGCTCCATGGCGTGATCGCCCGGAAATCGCGGTTGCTGGTGAATCGGGATGGTGTTCACATAGGCCGTATTGGCGCTGTAGGGTAGGTGGGCACCGGAGCGTCGGGCCTTGTCGATGAGGCGTCCGAGGAGGAAATGGGTGCGCTCGACCCCCTGATTCTCCAACACGGCCTCCAGGGCATCGAGCCACTCCCGGGTCTCTTGGGGATCGATGTCGGGCCTATTGCTCATGGTCGTTCCTAAGGCTGACACACGCCATCGAACGGCGCGGGCGGAAAATGGGGACAGTATATACCCTCCCCCATGGATCTTCTGTCAGTTGTCAGTTATTTAGTTATCAGGGACAGGGGGCAGAAATCTGTTTCCTGACAACTGTCCTTGACAACTGCCCCCCGCATCGCGGTGAGATATGCGGGTCGGGCTAACCGTCGGTGTATCGGGTATGGCGAAACACCCATATTTGGGCTAACCTTCGGACATGGACGAGGCGAACTTCGAGTGGAACGAGGCGAAAAACCTCGAGAATCAACGCAAGCACGGCGTTTCGTTCCATGAGGCACAGTACGCATTTCTCGATACGAGACGTATCATTGCCGAGGATTCGGACCATAGCCGAGAGGAAAAACGGTATTTCTGCTTCGGCATGAATCGAGACCGTACCGGAGTTCTCACAGTGAGGTTCACGTATCGGAAAGGCCACATTCGTATCTTTGGTACGGGGTACTAGTGGCTGTTGACATTTAACATACCTGCAACATACCTGCGGGCGCGGGGAACACGAACTACGAATAAACACGAATTCACACGAATGAGGGTTCGGTCCATTCGTGTTCATTGGTGGTTCCATTGTGTTTGGAACCAGTCGCTCAGCTTTATATGTCAACGCGCCCTAGCAGAAGGGTAAGAGGGCCTACGAACAAGCCAATTCTATAGCGATGAGACGATCGGTGAAATTCGTTTGACCCCCGATTTCCTGCCTTCCCCGGAGGAATTGGCACTACATAGACGTAGCGAGCAAGCAAAAGTTACAATCTCGCTCAGCTCGGAAAGCGTCGCCTATTTCAAGGAAGCCGCGAAGAAGCATCATGCAGTATCAGCGGATGATACGGCAACTTCTCGATGAGTACGTCGCGAGGCAGAAATATGCTGACAAGTAGTAACGAAAACATGGGAACCGTTTTTTGCCGCACTTGCCTGCTGCAGGCAGAAATGAACGCAAATCGATCGCAAAAGATCATATTTTCTTTTTTATCCGCAGATTACGCAGATTGTTTTGAATCTGCGGAATCTGCGGAATCTGCGGAATCTGCGGAATCTGTGTAATCTGCGGATAGATCCAGGCGACCGGATCATTTTTCCTGCCTACTCAATCCGAACCTTGGCGATTCCGCTTTTTACCGCCCATCAGCGTAAGTCAATTGAGACCGGTTTGCCATCATCGACGGTTCTTGATCTCGCTGCATTTATTTGCGTTGATTTGCGGACAACCATAAGGAGGATCAGAGATGCGGATCCGGGACACCGATCTGTTACGTGAGCGCTGTTACATCGGCGGCGAATGGGTGCCGGCGTGGGACGGTGCGCTGCTGGATGTGACCGATCCGGCCACCGGAGAGGTCATCGCCCAGGTGCCGAATCTGGGTGCTATCGATACCGGGCACGCCGTCGTGGCCGCAGAGGGGGCATGGGGCCCCTGGCAGGCGCTGACCGCGGCCGAACGCTCGGAGCTGCTCAGGCGTTGGCGGGAGCTGATGCTTGCGCACCAGGAAGAGCTGGCCCACCTCATGACCGCGGAGCAGGGCAAACCCTTGGCGGAGGCGCGCGGCGAGGTGGTCTACGCTGCCTCGTTCATCGACTGGTTCGCGGAGGAGGGGCGGCGGGTCTACGGCGATATCATTCCCTCCCATCATGCCGACAAGCGCATCCTGACCCTCAAACAACCCGTCGGGGTCTGCGCCCTCATCACGCCCTGGAACTTCCCGCTCGCCATGATCGCCCGCAAAGCCGGTGCGGCCCTGGCCGCCGGTTGCACCCTGGTGACCAAGCCGGCGCAGGACACGCCCCTGACGGCCTTGGCCCTGGCGGTGCTGGCGGAGCAGGCCGGCTTTCCGCCGGGGGTTTTTAATGTCGTCACCGGCGAGCCGGCCCCTATCGGCGGGGAGCTGACCACTAATCCGAGCGTACGCAAGCTGAGCTTCACTGGCTCCACCCAGGTGGGACGCTTGTTGATGCGCCAATGCGCGAATACGGTCAAGAAGCTGTCCCTGGAGCTCGGCGGCAACGCCCCCTTCATCGTCTTCGACGACGCGGACCTGGACGCCGCCGTCGCGGGCGCCATGCAGTCCAAATATCGCAATACCGGTCAGACCTGCGTCTGCGCCAACCGCATCCTGGTGCAGGACAGCATCTACGATGCCTTTGCCGAGCGCTTGGCGGCCAGGGTCGGGGGTCTGAGAGTGGGACCGGGGACGGAAGCGGGGGTTGAGCAGGGTCCGCTCATCAATCTGGAGGCCGTCGCCAAGGTCGAGACCCACATCGCCGACGCCCTCGACAAGGGCGCGCGCCTGCTCGCCGGTGGTGCCCGTCATGCCCTGGGCGGGACCTTCTTCCAACCCACGGTGCTGGCGGAGGTAACCCCGGACATGCGGATCGCCCGGGAGGAGACCTTCGGCCCGGTGGCACCCCTGTTCCGTTTCGACACCGAAGAGGCAGCGGTAGCAATGGCCAATGACACCGAGTATGGGCTAGCCGCCTACTTCTACAGTCGTGACCTCGGTCGGGTGTGGCGGGTCTCCGAGGCCCTGGAGTACGGTATGGTCGGCGTCAACAGCGGCATCATCTCCACCGCCGTCGCCCCCTTCGGCGGCGTCAAGCAGTCGGGCCTGGGACGCGAGGGGTCCCACTACGGTATCGAGGAATACCTGGAAATCAAGTATCTATGCCTGGATATCGGGGTATCCCGAGAGGGGGCAATCCTGCGTCAGGCACGACCCGCGCCGACTGCCGGCGACCCATAACCGATCATCGACGAATACATGATCTCCCTCATCGACTACGGCGCCGGCAACGTGCGCAGTGTGCGCAATGCGATCGCCAGGCTAGGTTACCCGCTTACCGACATTACTCGGCCCGAGGACATTTTTAAGGCCGAGCGCCTGATCTTTCCCGGCGTGGGAAACTTCGGGGCCGCGATGCAACGCCTGCACGACTTGGGGTACCTGGAGCCGCTCAAGGAATACCTCCGAGCCGATCGACCTTTCCTGGGAATCTGTATCGGGCTGCAGTGCCTGTTCGAGGGTAGCGAAGAAGCGCCCGGTGTCGCCGGACTGGGGCTCATTCCCGGTAGGATTCGCCGGTTCGATATGGATAGTCTTGCGGTCCCCCACATGGGTTGGAACGCGATCCGCCCCCAGCTGGATTCCCCCCTGCTCGACGGCTACCGCGGCGAAAAGCTCTACTTCGTCCACTCCTACCGCGCCGTGCCGGAGCCCGCCAACGCGCCCTGGGTGCTGACTTGTACGGACTATGGTGGGGAATTCCTTAGCGCGGTACAAAAGGGCAAGGTCGCGGCGGTTCAGTTTCACCCGGAGAAGAGCGGCGAGGCCGGGCTGCGATTTTTGGATCGGTTTCTGGCGGACGCGCGCCCCGCAACCGCCGCCGCCCACTACCGGGGCCCACAGAAAACGCAGCTGGCCAAACGGGTCATCGCCTGTCTGGATGTGCGCACCAATGATGCCGGCGACCTGGTGGTTACCAAGGGCGACCAGTACGATGTGCGCGAACAGGGACAGGTGCGCAATCTTGGAAAACCCGTGGATCTGGCCCGGCGCTATTATGAGGAAGGCGCCGATGAGATCACCTTCCTCAACATCACCGCCTTTCGCGATTTTCTCCTGCGGGATCAACCCATGCTGGAGGTTTTAAAGCGCACCTCCGATCAAGTATTCGTGCCCCTGACCATCGGCGGAGGCATCCGCGCCTTCACCGACCCGGACGGCCATCATTATTCGGCGCTGGACGTGGCCGCGGCCTATTTCCGGTCCGGCGCCGACAAGGTCTCCATCGGCAGCGATGCGGTGGCGACCGTGGAGCAATACCTGAAAAACGGGCGCGCGATCGGCGACAGCGCCATTGAGCGGATTGCCCAAGTCTATGGTAATCAGGCCGTCGTCATCTCCGTCGATCCGCGCCGGGTCTACGTCGCCGCGCCGGATGCAACCCGGCATCGCACGGTGCGGACCCGGATACCGGGGCCGAACGGCGAGCAGTTCTGCTGGTATCAGTGCACGGTGAAGGGCGGACGAGAAGGCCGGGACATCGACGTCATCGAGCTGGCCCGGACGTGCGAAAAATTGGGTGCCGGTGAGCTCCTACTCAACTCGATCGACCGCGACGGGACTGGCACCGGCTTCGACCTGGAGCTGGTCGAGACAGTCAGTCGGTCCGTGACCATCCCCGTCATCGCCTCCAGCGGCGCGGGCAAGGTCGCGCACTTTTCCGAGGTCTTCCGGACCACGGACGTCGAGGCGGCCCTGGCCGCCGGTATCTTCCACCGCCGAGAAGTCCCCATCGCATCCGTCAAGGCCCACCTCAGGGCCAGTGGTATTGAGATTCGGGACTAGTACCCCATTTCATCAAAATTTGCTGTTAAAACCATCCCTGTCATCCTAAGCGTAGCGAGGGATCTTCGGCTTGGCAAAAGTCTTCAGCGCCCAAGATCCCTCCTCCGTCGGGACGTTGACGCAAGAGCAGAGCAAGGAATATTTGGCGCATCACTTCGATGCCCAAAGTCGACGATAATTTTCGGACCGAGCCCTAAACGGGTCTACTGACCCGTATCCGGACTTTCACTCCGTAGTACTAACCCACCGGCTTTAGCTGGTGGTTGTTAAGTCTGAGGATTTTCGACAAATTGTCTGCCACAGTCTTTGCACACATATTTTTGTTTCCCATTGTGAATGGATCCATTTTTTGTGGTACGCCTTGAATTGCAGGTTGGACATTCCATTATGCCTTCCTCAACCGTTAACTCATGCTCATTCATGATCCCTGAATTATAACTCGTAACCTGATATGTTGATAGCTAATGTATGCATATCATAGCCTTACACTACCCGCTCTGCGGGTAGATTGAAGCAGAAAACGGTTCAGCAGAAAATTATCACTACATGTTAAGCACTACCGTCAGTTCCATTTCTCTTGCTCGACTAGGGTTGCAAGATGTTCTAGTGCTCCAAATAATTCTTGCATATTATCAATGGTGTAGTTTTTTTCGTTCTTTGTAAAAAGATGCTCTTGCAATCGACCAAATTGCCATAAATTACCATCGGTAACCACTCCATATACCGAATTTGTTTCATTATTGTTGATCTTTTGTGATGCTACTAACTCAGCCAGGCATTGTCCCCAGCCTTGTTCAAAGTCGTTCTTTTTTGCTTCAACGACAATAACGATTGGGGTTTCAAGGACTGTCTTCCCTAGCGCTGATTTTTTTGAAAAAATATAGTCAGGTGTTCCAGATAATACTTCGTTAAATGATATTGGTTTTTGTATCCAAAACGAATAATTTTTACTGTGTCTTTTATATATCTCTCTTAGCAACGGAGATATTATCAGTTCGCTTCGAGAAGCCTCAGAAGAGAATATGTCAATATTCTCTTTATTAAATCTAAACTCTTCTATAAAGGCTTGAGGAACTACTATATCCAGCGCCGATATAAAAACACCTTCCTCGTACTTTATTTTGTATTCTTTTTGAACCTCGGAAATATTTTTAAACTGACTAAATGACATTTGAGAACACCTCGATTTTGTTGGAACTAATCGTTGCTATTCACCAGCGGCGCGAAGCGACGTCCGGTGCAATAGCTAGTTAAACCCCGGTGTCTGGAAGCAGGGTAAGGAATGTACCAAATGTTTACTCAATTGTGCAGTCAATAGTATCGATGGTTATTCGTTCATGGGCCCAGTTGTGGTATTCCCGGTCTTGTACTTGCTCCCAGGTGGGTAGTTAAAGATTTGGGATGGGCGATGGCCGAGTTTCGATCCGATGTCTATGTTCTGACTTGTTTGAGCAGATGGTCTCTACGTTTAATGAATGCTGCACTGTTCCGGATGGCAACAAACTGCCAATCCTCTCTGGTGATGTTGAGGGGGTTGCAGGAATCGGCCACAACACTGTTGCCGATTGCAAGATTCTCGCCTGCAGTGTGATGGGTGAGTCGATAGCCTTCGCATTGGAGAGTGACATCGAACAGATCGCGGATGCCTTGCTCGATGGTATCAATGCGGAGGTATGTGGCACCGGTGTGTTGTGACAACCGAACGGCCATGGTCGATTTTCCGGTGCCAGGAAGGCCAGAGAAGATATAGAGGGTTGGTGTTGGCGTCTGGTCCAGGTGGCTAATCGGGATAGGGAGGTACCTCACGATGCCTCTCCTCCCACACCATCGGGCATACGGATCACGTACCACGGCGGTTCGGTTGATTGAGTCCTATCACTCATTGATACACACTTGGCAATCCCAATTCAGCAAAGTATTTACTCGTTCCGAGACAAGGTTAAAACCATCGCCTTTAGGCGATCAGATTTATCTGCGACACGAACCCTTTGCACGATATAAGGCGACACGGATGGACTATCGGTACGGCAGTCATACCGTATATGAGATATAGTATCACTTTGTATTTGTTGCAAAATATCGGCATCAGGTACCTAAGGGTGACGTGGGTCTGAAGGTGAGGGAGCCGATTCGCCAAACCTGTCAGGCGTTTGAGATAGAGATTCTCAAAGGTGTCGTGAGCAGAGACCACGTGCATCTGGATGGATAGACCCCGCAAGAAGGTTGGCTCGGCGTTCCCCGGCCCGACTCTGCCCAGCGTGCGTTGCCTTTGCGGGTTGCCTATGACTGTCACCCACTTCCCCTTGTGGTCGGTGCTACCGTCTCGGAGTAGTATGAGGTGATCCGACTCCCCTGAAGCCGTCGGGGGCCGTTCCCTTTCTGGGGGGCCGACGTCCCTACCTGCCACGTCCGTTCCAGGCAGCGGTAGGCTCCAGCCTCGTCGTCCCGTCTCCGGATTTCTCCTTCGTGCCTCAATCGCCATTTGCCTTATCTGCCTGGGGGGTTCGTTTCAGGAGCCGCAGGGGTCTCCCGCGTTCACGACGCTACCACCGCTTGAGAACTCCGCTGGCCCTTTCCAGGCTCACCCTAACGCCTGGTTCGTGTTGGCTTCACGCATGTTACAACGCTCGCCGACCAGAACCGCCTTTTCGAAGCGATGCCAGCTTTCGGGGTCTGCATCCCCCTACGGTCTACAACATACCCGGTGTACGCTTCAACTCTGTTGTTTGCCGGTAACCGCCGTTTCCGCTCCGCCAGAGGCGCAACGCGCGGGAATGGTGGGTGGTTAGCCCTTACCATGTCGGGACTTTCACCCGACCAGATGCGCCGCGCTTTGCGCGGCGCGCTAACGACGAAGCTCAATGGCACCATACACGAAGCGGCATTTGCGCGATCCTGCGCAAAGGCATGCGCAAAAGGCTGCGTAGTGTTTGGTGTCCGCTAGAGCGTTGTGTTTAGGCGATTTACTTGATGTTTCTGAAGGGTCTGGATAGCTTTAGAAAATCACCCCACGGTCACTTTATAGGGCGTCTGGTTATTACAGATCTGTCAGAGAAGCAAGCAACTTGATGCGAAATAAACCTGAGCTCCACTCGAAGTTGGCTTGCGTTCGTAATCTTTACTTAATCGACGTGCTCGAACTAGCCAAGCAAAGGTTCTTTCAACCGCCCATCGACGAGGTAACACGTGTAAGCCGGGAAACCCTGTTTGTAACGACCTCGATCGGGCATCCGAATTGGATGCCAGAGCCAATCGGAAAGCTCCGGGACGGAATAACCACTGTCGGCCCAGATTTCTGTGATGGTATGAAGGAATGAGAACAGCTCCGTTATGAGCTGACGAGCCGCTTTCCCATCAAATACGTTGGCTGCGAGCACCCGAACAATAATCAGACAACCCATGTATCGACAAGGATGTTGCTTTTTCTTCCTTTAACGAGCTTGCCTCCCTCGAACCCTGATTCCAGATAGGATTCTGGGATTCCCTTGGTGCTTTGACTGTCAATGATGGCTGCCGTCGGGTCTGGGTTTCGACCTTTTTTTCACGTAAATTCTGACGTAGCGCGGTATTGACTTTTTCCAACGTTCGATTGCCCGTCCATTTGTTGTAGTAATAATAGTTAACCAGCCGGTAAGGGAGAAAGTCTGTTGGCAGGTAGCGCCATGGACAACCGGTTTTATTCAGATAAAAAATCGCATTCAGGATTTCGCGAAGATCGGCCGTTCGTGGGCGTCCAGTGGTATAGGGTTCGAGTTCATCGAAAATAGGCTGGAGAATTTCCCACTCTTCATCAATGAGTCGCTCGGGTACCTGATAGGAGATTGAGTCTTTTCAGGAGTCATAGTGAAATCCGAAATAAAAATGCTCACAGTGATTATACCACCAGAAAATCATGATTTTTATCATTGATAATCAAGAAGTTAGTTTTTAGGCAGCCTCTTAGCATCTTCAGGGTATGCATAAGGTTATGTTATGCAAGGAAGAGCAGGTATTTCAGGCGTTCACACATTTTGGAAGCTAGATTCAGAGCAATTATACGCTATTTCGCGCCCGATTTGCCGGCCTCGGAAATCGCCGAGCTGAGTGGAGCCGCCCGACGACTAATCAGCTATTCATGAAGTTACGAATCGGGATCGGGGATCGCCCAGGTTTGTAACGCTTCATCACCTCTATCCGGTGAGGTTGAAGTCGAAGAATCTTATTTTGGCGCACGCCGCGTTCTCGGACGGCTGGAGAGGCTACACCGGGCTGGTGGACATGGGCTACAAAAAGCATTTCCGGGTGCGTCATGGTGATGCATGAGTTTGCCCGCGGTAATTGCCATATCAATGGCATTGAGTCATTCCGGTCATATGCCAAACGGAGGCGTGCAAAGTTCAATGGTGTTCCCCGACAAACGTTCCTTTTACACCGCAAGGAATATGAATTCAGATTTCATCACCGATGAGGGAGGAAGATCTCTCTGAGAGAATACTTACTCTCTCTAAAAGAAAACCCACTCTAAAGTTATCTAGACCCATTCCTATTTTCAACCTTTGCACCTTGAAAAATTCAAGGTGCCCGTGCGAGGCAGGGATGCCCCGCTATGTTTCAAGTAGAGAGTCCTTGTTTGCCCTATGGCTGTCGGTTATCTTGGTGGCATGAAGTTCTCCGAAGCGGTTGGCGATGGCGGTCACTTGGTCCTCGGCTACGGTCCGTGCCGGATCATCATCGGTGGCCGAACCTACAACACGCGGGGGCTACTCGTCAGCCCGGAGCGCATTGATACCGACTGGGGACCCGAGAGCGCGGCGGATTTGACCCCGGAACACTTCGAGGCCCTCCTCGCCCCGGAGCCCCAGATCATACTCGTCGGCACCGGGAAGCAGCAGATCTTTCCCGCTCCGGCCACCTATCTCACCGTGCTGCGGCGGAGTATAGGGGTCGATGTCATGGACACGGGTGCCGCCTGTCGTACCTATAACATCCTGGTATCCGAGGGCCGCAAGGTAGCCGCCGGCCTCATCATGTGCTGAGTGGACTCGGGCGGTTATGACCGCCGTGCTGCCGGCAACCCCGCCCCTGCCGGAGCCGAACGGCCCATCCCGCGACCACGCATCCGACCGAATTCGCCGCGCCTCGTCAGCACGCAAAACTCCTCACAATCGCCCGTGCTTAAGAATAAATGTCAACAGCCCCTAAAAGGAGGTTTGTGCGCTCGGAACACAGCGGGCAATCTGCATCTAGCTGCAATCCAATAACGGCTTGGTCGAAAACGATCGGTGTCCTCTACGTGCTCTGTGTCTTAAGCGGTTCAAGTTACCTGACCAATTATTGGTAGTGGTGATTTTTGAAGTGATAGGGTAGATGGATTCATCGGCAATCATTCCGATTGCCACCGCTTTTCTCGTTACCTGATTCTAGATTTTAGCCCACTCTTCTGGAAGAATACGCTTGGTCTGAATGATTGCGTTCATTGATAAAACCAACCAAAGAGTTTTCAATTACGATTATCGAGACTAAAGTATGCACCTATCATAAATGCCAGAGCGAAGATCTGGTTAAAAATGGCCCAAATGCGTCTGGTAGCTCGCAATATCACTGTAAAGCCTGTGGTGCCTATGGCGTACTCGAGCGCAAAAGAACGCGCGATGGAAGAAAAGAAAGAACTCGTTATAAACGTTTATCAAGAAAGATCCAGTATGCGCGGGATTGAACGGACGTTTGGGGTCTCGCGCCGAACGGTGAGTGTTTGGTTAAAAGAACAGGAGAATGACCTCCCACCTCTTGAAGAGACGCTACAACCGGTTGATTCCAAAAAGATTCCTGTGCTGGATGGGGATGAGTTGCAGTCCTTTGTCTTTCGTAGCAAAGACAAAGTTCGGGTCTGGATTGCCATGAATGGAGAGAACTGAGAAATCGTCGCCTCCACCTGCGGCGATCGCAGCGAAAACACCCCCCGAATACTCTGGGATCGCGTACCATCTACTTATAAAGAGGCCATCGTTTTCAGTAATTATTGGCGCGCGTATCAAGTCGTCATTCCGACCGCGCAACATCGCCCTGGGGGTGGGGTAAAGAAGCGGGGGAAACGGCTCATATTGAGCGTTGGAATAATCCCTTACGGCAACATTCAGCACGCCTCGTAAGGAAGAGGTTGTCTTTTTCCAAATGGATCAAAATGCATGAGATTGGTTTAAAACTCTTCATACACCGATATAATACCGAAGGGTCTGGATAGCTTTAGCATCTTCAGGGTATGCATAAGGTTATGTTATGCAAGGAAAAGCAGGTATTTCAGGCGTTCACACATTTCGGAAGCTAAAGTCAGAGCGATTATACGCTATTTCGCGCCCGATTTGCCGGTCTCGAACATCGCCGAGCTGAGTGGAGCCGCCCGACGATTAATCAGCTATTCATGAAGTTACGAATCGGATTGCCCAGGTTTGTAACGCTTCATCCTGAGAGAATACTTACTCTACGTGAAAGAAAATCCACTCTAAAGTTATCTAGACCCTACCGAATTATTGCCGATTGTTGGCTAGATATCACTTCAAAAATCACCACTACCCCGATGTGATACAAGAGCGAGAGGGAAATGGGGCCGCCATCGCTTTTCTCATCGAGCACGTCGCCGGACGTATCGATCTGGTCGGCCTCGAACGCCTGCTGGAACTCTATACGGCGAAGCTGACAGATGATGCCCCAACCCGGGCTGCTGTTCAGGCAACCGTGGTTGTCATTGGGCATTTGCGCTCATGTCGACCCGACTGTTAATGCGAGCAGTGCGGTTTCGTCGCCCGCCGGTTACACTGGCAATGTTCTGGTTGTAAGCTCTGGGAGAGCATCAAGCCAGTCCAACCGGAACCCATCGGCGAATGTGCCGGTACCCCCTCCGATCGCCACCTTGCCTGATGATCCCGGATACGGGAATGGGAAAAATCCGTAAAGCCATATTTCCGGTAGCCGGACTAGGTACCCGCCTTCTGCCTGCGACCAAGGCCAGTCCGAAGGAAATGCTTCCGATCGTGGACAAGCCGCTGGTCCAGTACGCCGCCGAAGAAGCAGAGGCGGCGGGTATCGACCAATTGGTATTTATCACCGGACGCAACAAACGTTCGATTGAGGACCACTTCGACCGGGCCTATGAGCTGGAAATGGAGCTCGAGAGGACGGGCAAACAACGGCTGCTCGAGACCGTCCGGGCCATATCGCCGACCAGGGTAAGTTGCATCTACCTGTCCCAGGCTAGCGCCCTGGGTCTCGGCCACGCCGTCCTTTGCGCACGACCGGTGGTAGGAGACGAACCTTTCGCCGTGCTGCTCGCCGACGACCTCATCCAGGCGCATGGCCGAGGTGTGGTAGCGCAGATGACGGAGAAGTATGAACGCTATGGCTGTAGTATTTTGAGCGTCATGGAAGTATCGAGGGACGAGACCGACAAATACGGTATCGTCCAGACGCGCACCGATGCGGACGGAATGCTCCGCGTTGTCTCCATCGTGGAGAAGCCCGCGTCGGAAGACGCACCTTCCAATCTGGCAGTGGTGGGACGCTACTTGTTGACGCCCGGTATCTTCCGTATGTTGGAGCAGACCCGGCCCGGTGCCGCCGGGGAGATACAGCTGACCGATGCCATCGCTGCCCTGCTCGCCGACGAACCCGTGATCGCCTATCCCTTTCAGGGTAAGCGTTACGATTGCGGCAACAAGCTGGGGTATCTGGAGGCGACGGTAGAGTACGGCCTGGCGCACCCTGAGCTGGGGACGGACTTCGCCAATTATCTCAGGCGGTTAGAACACTGAGGAGAAAGCACCCATGCGCTACAAACTTCTAGGCCGGTCGGGCTTGCGCGTTTCCGAACTTTGTCTCGGTACCATGACCTTCGGTGAAGACTGGCTTTTTGGTGCGTCGAAGGAGGAGAGCAAACAGGTCTTCGACGCCTTTGCCGATGCCGGCGGCAATTTCATCGACACAGCCGATTTTTATACCAACGGCACGAGCGAGCGGTTCCTCGGCGAGTTTGTGGGGGTGGGGGAGCGCAGGCAGGAGTTCGTCCTGGCCACCAAGTACACCCTCAACAGCCGCCCGGACGATCCCAACGGCGGGGGCAATCACCGCAAGAGTATGCACCAGGCGCTCGAGGCGAGTCTGAAACGACTTGGTACCGATTACATCGACCTCTACTGGGTGCATGCATGGGATTTCATGACTCCAGTCGACGAGCTCATGCGGGCACTCGACGACATGGTACGAGCAGGCAAGGTACTCTATGTAGGCATCTCGGATGCACCGGCGTGGATCGTCTCACAGGCGAACACGCTAGCTGACCTGCGGGGTTGGAGCCCCTTCGTCGGCCTCCAGATTTCGTACAGCCTGATCGAGCGCACCCCGGAACGGGAGCTGCTGCCGATGGCCAAGGCGCTCGATATCGCGGTGACCGCGTGGTCGCCACTCGGCGGCGGTATGCTGACCGGCAAGTACAAGCGCGACACCGAGCTGCCTAAGGAAGCACGGTATGCCCAAGAAGCCTGGAGCGCCGACTTTTTCATCACCGATAAAAACTTCACCATCGCCGAGGAAGTGGAAACAGTAGCGGCCGAGATCGGGCGCACACCCGCTCAGGTCGCCATCAGCTGGATCCGCCGGCAAACAGGCAAGGGGATCATCATTCCCATCATCGGGGCCCGGAAACTCTCTCAGCTCCGGGACAACCTGGCCGTACTCGACTTCGAGTTGGGCGAGAGACAGCTCACCCGCCTCGATGAAGTCAGCGCCATCCAACTCGGCTTCCCGCATGACTTTCTGAGTCATGACATGGTGCGTCCGCTCGTCCACGGGAACAGGTACGCGCTGATCGACGACCATCGGGGATAGCCCGCGGGGACCTTGGAAACGTCCCTGGCCTTGTGATCTTGCAATATAGCCACCTGATCGGAACCACCCATGAGCCTCGAACTGGATCGTCTCTGCTCCCTGCTGCGCTCCGTCGCCGAGACGGAGATCATGCCCCGTTTCCGCCAGGGCGACGCCCGTTCCAAGACCGACGGCAGCCTGATCACCGAGGCCGACCTGGCGGCACAGCGGCGGATCTGCACCGAGCTGGGCCGGATCTGGCCCAAGATTGCGGTACTGGGAGAGGAGATGACCCCGGCGGCGCAACAGCGGCTCCTCGCTGATGCCGATGGTGGCGTATGGTGCCTGGACCCCTTGGATGGCACCAGCAACTACGCCTATGGATTTCCCCACTTCTGCATCTCCCTCGCCCTGTTGCAAGGGGGGGAGGCGGTCCTGGGGTGCATCGTCGATCCGGTGCACGACGAGTGTTTCTGCGCCGAGCGCGGCGTTGGGGCCTTTCGCGACGGCGAGCCGCTATGCCTGGTATCGGGACGGACCGAGCTGCGCGAATGTCTGGCGATCGTCGACCTCAAACGCCTGCCCAAGGAAGACCTGCCCAGCATGGGAGGACAATCCCCCTTCTATTCCCAGCGCAATCTGGGATCCATCGCCCTCGATTGGTGCTGGCTCGCGGCCGGGCGCATCCAGCTCTATCTCCATGGGGGACAAAAGCTGTGGGACTACGCTGCTGGTCGGCTGATCGCCTCCGAGGCGGGGGCCGCATCGCGCCTCTTTGCCCGTAGCGGGGAGGCGGCGGTCGAGGGTCTATCCTTGGAGCCGCGCATGGCCATCGCAGCGGAGAACGAGACCTTGTTCGAACACTTACTCGAATGGTGGTCGAAACTGCCGCACGGGAGCAGCTGAGCGCAACCCCCCGGGGGGATGCCGGCCGCTTTGATTTTGGGTAATTGATTAAGCGAGACAGCTTCTCGCGCGGCCTCGTCCTGGGGAGAGGCGTCCCCCGAGGGTTGGAGGTTATCAGGATGCACCGGAAGCGGAGTCGGAAGGAATCGGATCAGATGTCTGATTGTCAGAACGGAACGAGTCCATGAGCCCGCTGACCAGAGACTTTCCGCGTTTGCGTGCGGTCTCGACGATGGTCTTGAGCGCTGCATAGGCGTTCGCCCCGCCGGCGCTCTTCGAGCACCTTGTCGATCGAGCGGATGATGTGGTAACAGCACTTTTGTTGGGCTACCAGTTCCAAAGCCCAGGCGTCGTACGTCAGCGCGCGGTCGGTATGCATCACGCCGCCATAATCCGATGGGATGAGCTCGCGGACCCCCTGGTGGCGATGACGTAAACGGATTTGGTAGACCGATGCCTCATCGGTGTCGAAGCCCATCAT
>Ga0209782_1000188_pt1 | contig 24527 bp, 21 predicted proteins | sample WorMetmaBAHAMAS1_FD_187390 | JGI IMG/M metagenome (GOLD analysis project Ga0209782, IMG submission 187390) | Marine gutless worms symbiont microbial communities from Max Planck institute for Marine Microbiology, Germany - Inanidrilus... | ecosystem: Host-associated > Annelida > Digestive system...
GGAGCTTCGCTCACGGCCTCGGATACTCTCCGGGATGGGCGGAGAGGGCAGGGAGCCAATCTACGTGCAGGCTCGAGGCCTCAGGATGGGACGGCTTCCCCAGGTACCCGCCATCAATTCCCTTTCTGCCTTATCCTTGGCTCTCCCTTGGAAACAGGACATACAAGGGTGTGGTGAGCCGGCTGGCAGGGACGCCCGTAGCGAACCGCATCGAAGAACCACGAATGGACGCGAATAGACACGAACCGTAATTTGTGTTCATTCGTGTTTATTCGTTCCGAGACAAGGTAAAAACCATCGCCTTTAGGCGGTCAGATTTATCTGCGACATGAACCCTTTGCACGATATAAGGCGACGTGGATGGACTATCGGTACGGCAGTCATACCGTATATAAGCTACAGTATCACTTTGTATTTGTTACGAAATATCGGCATCAGGTACTTAAGGGTGACGTGGGTCTGAAGGTGAGGGAGCCGATTCGCCAAACCTGTCAGGCGTTTGAGATAGAGATTCTCAAAGGTGTCGTGAGCAGAGACCACGTGCGTCTGCGTCTGTTTGTCTCGGCGCCACCGAGTAGGGCGCCGAGCGAGATCATGCGGCGTATCGAAGGACGCAGTTCGACCAAACGGTTCGAGAGTTTCCCGGATCTGAGAATAAAGATACTGGGGACGGCATTTGGGGGCTCGCGGATATTTTTGGGCTTCGGGAGAGTTGACGCAAGAGCAGAGCAGGGAATATTTGGCGCATCACTTCGATGCCCAAAGTCGACGATAATTTTCGGACCGAGCCCTAAGCGGGTCTACTGACCCGTATCCGGACTTTCAGTCCGTAGTACTGACCCACCGGCTTTAGCTGGTGGTTGTTAAGTCGTGGTTCCAGTCACGTAGCATCAAACGAACCGTATCGAACCGCATCATTTAGAGGGAAGGCAGCATGGCCTACTCGTTCACCGAGAAAAAGCGCATTCGCAAGAATTTCGGCAAGCGTTCCGGCATCTTGGACGTGCCCTTCCTGCTAGCCACCCAGATCGATTCCTATCGGGCCTTTCTCCAGGAAGATACCCCGGTGGCCAAACGTAATGACATTGGTCTGCACGCCGCCTTCAAGACCGTCTTCCCCATCGAGAGCTACTCGGGGAATGCGGTGCTGGAGTATGTGAGCTACCGCCTCGGTGAGCCATCCTTCGATGTCCGCGAGTGCCATCTTCGCGGTGCCACCTTCGCCGCGCCCCTGCGGGTGCTGCTGCGCTTGGTGATCTACGACAAGGAAGCCCCCGCCGGTACCAAGGCGGTCAAGGACATCAGGGAGCAGGAGGTCTACATGGGCGAGCTGCCGCTCATGACGGAGACCGGCACCTTCGTTATCAATGGTACTGAGCGGGTCATCGTCTCCCAGCTCCACCGCTCTCCGGGCGTATTTTTCGATCATGACAAGGGCAAGACCCACTCCTCGGGTAAGCTATTGTTCTCTGCTCGGGTGATCCCCTACCGTGGCTCCTGGCTCGATTTCGAGTTCGATCCCAAAGACAATGTCTTCGTCCGTATCGACCGTCGCCGTAAGCTGCCGGCGACCATTCTGCTGCGGGCCCTGGGCTACTCCACGGAGCAGATCCTGGAGCATTTCTTCGCTACCGACAGTTTCCATCTGGGCACGGACAGCATCGAGCTCGAGGTAGTGCCCGAGCGTCTTCGCGGTGAGGCCATGGGCTTCGACGTCGCTATCGACGACCAAGTCCTGGTGGAGACCGGACGCCGCGTGACCGCACGCCATATCCGGGAGCTGCAAAAAGCAGAGGTAAAGCGCCTCCTGGTGCCCCCCAAGTTCCTGTTGGGGCGCACGCTCGCCCGCCCAGTAGTGGATTCACAGACCGGAGAGGTGCTGGCGGAGGCTAACGCGGAGCTCACCGAGACCTTGCTCGAAGCCTTGCGGGAAAAGCAGGTCGAGCGTCTCGAAACCTTGTTCGTGAATGATCTCGACCACGGACCCTACATCTCCGAGACCCTGCACATTGACCCTACCACCAACGAGTGGGAGGCCCAAGTCGAGATTTACCGCATGATGCGCCCGGGTGAACCGCCCACCAAAGAGGCGGCCCAAAATCTGTTTCATAACCTATTTTTTGCCCCGGACCGTTACGATCTCTCCGCGGTGGGGCGTATGAAATTCAATCGGCGCCTGCAACGGGATTCCGAAACCGGGCCCGGCATCCTTTATGACGGCCGCTACTTCGCCGAGCGTGGAGATGCGCTGTCCAAACGGCTGTATGAAGAAACCGGCGACGTCTCCGATATTATCGATACCATGAAGGTATTGGTCGAGCTCCGCAACGGCCGCGGCACTGTGGACGACATCGACCACCTGGGTAACCGCCGGATCCGTTGCGTGGGTGAGATGGCGGAGAATCAGTTTCGCGTCGGCCTGGTCCGGGTCGAACGGGCGGTGAAGGAACGCCTGTCCCTGGCGGAGTCCGAGGGGCTTATGCCGCAGGAGCTGATCAACGCCAAGCCGATTTCGGCAGCGATCAAGGAGTTCTTCGGCTCCAGCCAGCTCTCCCAGTTTATGGATCAGAACAACCCGCTCTCCGAGGTCACCCACAAGCGCCGCATCTCGGCCTTGGGTCCCGGCGGCCTGGCGCGGGAACGAGCCGGCTTCGAGGTACGCGACGTGCATCCGACCCACTATGGGCGGGTATGCCCCATCGAGACCCCGGAAGGGCCGAACATCGGTCTTATCAACTCCCTGGCGGTGTACGCGCGAACCAACAGGTACGGCTTCCTGGAGACGCCTTATCGTAAGGTAGACAAGGGACAGGTCAGCGACGAAATCGATTATTTGTCCGCCATTGAGGAAGGCAACTATGTGATCGTGCAGGCCAATGCATCCCTGGACGACGACGGGCGGCTCACGGATGCGCTGGTTTCCTGTCGGCACCTGAACGAGTTCGCCCTCAAAGCCCCGGAAGAGGTCCAGTATATGGATGTCTCGCCGCGCCAGATCGTGTCGGTGGCGGCCTCCCTGATCCCTTTCCTGGAGCACGACGACGCCAACCGCGCCCTGATGGGCTCCAACATGCAGCGCCAGGCGGTGCCCACCCTGCGTGCCGAGAAGCCTCTGGTGGGTACCGGCATGGAGCGGGTCGTGGCTAAGGATTCGGGGGTTACCGTGGTGGCCCGCCGCGGCGGCATAGTGGAGTCCGTGGACGCGGCACGCATCGTGGTGCGGGTCCACGACAAGGAGGCGAGTGAGACTCCGGACGAGCCGGGGGTGGACATCTACAACCTCACCAAATATACGCGCTCCAACCAAAATACCTGCATCAACCAGCGTCCCCTGGCGGCCCCCGGCGACATGATCGACCGCGGCGACGTGTTGGCCGACGGACCTTCCACCGACATGGGCGAGCTGGCCTTGGGCCAGAACCTGCGGGTAGCCTTCATGCCTTGGAACGGTTATAATTTCGAAGATTCTATCCTCATCTCCGAGCGTGTAGTCCAGGAGGATCGATTCACCAGCATCCACATCGAGGAATTCACCTGTCTCGCCCGCGATACCAAGCTGGGGCCGGAAGAGATCTCCGGCGACATTCCTAATGTGGGAGAGTCGGCCCTTTCCAAGCTCGACGAGTCGGGTATCGTCTACATCGGCGCCGAAGTGCGGGAAGGCGATATCCTGGTCGGCAAAGTCACGCCCAAGGGTGAGACTCAGCTCACGCCGGAAGAAAAGCTGTTGCGGGCCATCTTCGGAGAAAAGGCATCGGATGTGAAGGATACCTCCCTACGCCTGCCCTCGGGCATGTCCGGCACGGTGGTGGACGTGCAGGTCTTCACCCGCGACGGAGTGGAAAAGGACCAGCGGGCGCAGCAGATCGAAGAGCAGGAGCTTGAGCGAGTGCGCAAGGACCTGGACGATCAGCTGCGCATCATGGAGAACGATACCTTCCAGCGGGTGGAGAAGATGCTGGTCGGCAGGGTAGCGGACGGCGGGCCCGGTGACCTCAAGGCTGGCGCCAGGATCACCAAGATCTATCTGAGCGAGTTGGCGGAACAGGACTCCAGGAAAAAGTGGCTGGAGATCCACTTGCGCGCCGAAGGGCCGGCCAGACAGCTCGAGACCGTAGCGAATCAGCTTAGCCGGCAGGACAACGACTTCCACGAGCGTTTCGAGGCAAAAAAGCGCAAGATCACCCAGGGCGATGATTTGGCCCCCGGGGTGCTCAAGATGATCAAGGTCTATGTGGCGGTAAAGCGCCACATCCAGCCCGGCGATAAGATGGCCGGCCGCCATGGGAACAAGGGTGTTATTTCCATGATCGTGCCGGTGGAAGATATGCCCTTCTCCGCCGACGGCGAGCCGGTGGACATCGTCTTAAACCCCCTCGGCGTGCCCTCACGCATGAATCTAGGCCAGATCCTGGAGACCCATTTGGGCTGGGCCGCGCACGGCATCGGCATCCGGATCGGCAAGCTGCTGCAGGCATGGACCGAAATCGCTGAGATCAGGGCCTTTCTCGGCCAGGTCTACAACAGCAACGGCGAACTTGAGGACCTGGCGAACTTGAGCGACGAGGACATCCTCGTCCTGGCCCGGAACCTGACCAAGGGGGTGCCCATGGCCACCCCGGTGTTCGACGGGGCTTCGGAGGAGGAGATCCTCGCCATGCTGCGCCTGGCGGGCCGGGACGACCGGGAGGAGGGAGTTCCCATGGCTCAAGCCTTGCTGTATGACGGACGCACGGGCGATGCCTTCGAGCGGCCTGTTACGGTCGGCTATATGTATATGCTCAAGCTCAACCACCTGGTGGACGACAAGATGCATGCCCGTTCCACCGGACCCTACAGTCTGGTCACCCAGCAACCCCTCGGCGGAAAGGCCCAATTCGGCGGCCAGCGCTTTGGCGAGATGGAGGTGTGGGCACTGGAGGCTTACGGTTCCTCCTACACCCTCCAGGAGATGTTGACCGTCAAGTCGGACGACGTCAACGGCCGCACCCGCATGTACAAGCACATCGTCGACGGCGACCATCGGATGGAAGCGAGTATGCCGGAGTCGTTCAACGTGCTGGTGAAGGAAATCCGTTCGTTGGGCATCAATGTGGAGCTCGAGCAGGATTGAGGTTCGGTCATGTTTTAAATCCACAGATTACGCAGATTCTCGCAGACCAGGTCGGACGCGCCATAACCCAGCAATGTTGAACCGCAAAGGCGCAAAGGAAGGCGGGGGTTGATTGAACCGCAGGGACACGGAGAACGCAAAGGGCAGGACTACAAATCACGCGAGTCGGGAACCACGAATCAACACGAATTAGGGTTCGTGTTTGTTTGTATCTGCCTTCGTAGTTTTATCTGCCGGTTCATCTGTTAGGCCAGAAAAAACAAACCTCGTAAGGAAAAAACCAAAAGAATAAAAGAGAATTCAGTTACATCAGCAAGAAGACACTATTTATTGCCATCGTTCTTTTTTATTGTGATTTCATTCGCTTATAATTTTCTCTCAAAGCCTGAGCAAAATATTGTGCTGGTCGGATATCCGCCGGTATCGACAAGCCTGCCCTTGTTCATGGCAATCGACCAGAAACTTTTTACTGACAGAGGATTAACGATTGAACCAGTTAGATTTGACACTGCTAATCAAATCACAGAAGCATTGGTCGCTAATCGTATTGATGCCACATCTGTTAGCGCAGATTTCCCGTTTTTAACGATGGCGCAACGAGCACGGATGCATTTAGAGAGGCTATCTAAAAAGACAGAAGTTACTAGAAAATCACCCCACGGTCATTTTATAGGGGTCTGGTTATTACAGATCTATCGGAGAAGCAAGCGACTTGATGCAAAATAAATCTGAGCTTCACTCGAAGTTGGCTTGTGTTCGTAATCTTTACTTAATCGACGTGCTCGAACTAGCCAAGCAAAGGTTCTTTCAACCGCCCATCGACGAGGTAACACGTGGAAGCCGGAAAACTCTGTTTGTTTTCTGACGACCTCGATCAGGCATCCGAATTGGATGCCAGAGCCAATCGGAAAGCTCCGGGCCGGAATAACCACTGTCGGCCCAGATTTTTGTGATGGTATGAAGGAATGAGAACAGCTCCGTTATGAGCTGACGACCCGCTTTCCCATCAAATACGTTGGCTGCGAACACCCGAACAATAATCAGACAACCCATTGTATCGACAAGGATGTTTCTTTTTCTTCCTTTAACGAGCTTGCCTCCCTCGAACCCTGATTCCAGATAGGATTTTGGGGTTCCCTTGATGCCTTGACTGTCAATGATGGCTGCCGTCGGGTCTGGGTTTCGACTTTTTTCACGTAAATGCTGACGTAGCGCGGTATTGACTTCTTCCAACGTTCGATTGTCCGTCCATTTGTTGTAGTAGTAGTTAACCAGCCGGTAAGGGGGAAAGTCTGTTGGCAGGTAGTGCCATGGACAACCGGCTTTATTCAGATAAAAAATCGCATTCAGGATTTCGCGAAGATCGGTCGTTCGTGGGCGTCCAGTGGTATAGGGTTCGAGCTCAGCGAAAATAGGCTGGAGAATTTCCCACTCTTCATCAATGAGTCGCTCGGGCCCTGATAGGAGATTGAGTCTTTTCAGGAGTCATGGTGGAATCCGAAATAGAAATGCTCGCAGTTATTATACCACCAGAAAATCTCATTTTTTATCATTAAAATCAATAAGTTGGTTTTTAGATGGCCTCTTAAACTCTACGCATGGGGAATGCTAGTACTGCTGAGAAGAATATAGTGATACCGCTCGTGGTCAAACGGTGAGGGGCGTGGCTTGATATGTCCAACGGAACGGTAAAGTCAAACTGCTCAACTCGACCGATGTTTATGAAGTCATGCAAAAAATCTTGCTCCGGGAAAATAAAATTGACCGTAATAAGGAGCATTTTTGGATTATCGGTGTAGCTATCAATCGACAATCGCCGAACCCATCAATGTCTTTCGAGTAGCGGTTCAGAAAAATGCGGTCAACGCCATCTTGGTTCATAGTCATCTATCCGGTGAGCTCAGGCCATCTTCAGCATGTGAAAGAATTCTCTTTTTTGGCGGGGGTACGGTGGATCGCGGCGAATCATATCTAGAGAGGGATAGTTTATTCGGCTGGATACCGCGTGCTAGATTGGCGTAAGTTTTGCTTATTGTTGCCCCTGAGCATGGCATTAGAAGCATATTAGATGGTTGAGTCTGTTGCGTCAAAAAATGGTACCACCATCAGAATTAACTGATGAAAGATGGGCGCACATAATAGAGGAACATTGTGAATTATCCGGTATGCGTTTAGATGTACTGGAAACGGTAGTGAACCCTGCTTGTGTGTTGGTTGGCGGAGATGGCAAGCTTCTGGCTGTACGTGAATTTGAACCAGAGAAATGTCTTGTTGTAGTATATCATGAATTGCATGATGACGGCTTCATAATTGCAACATTCTCGACCAGCAGAATAAGGCCTCTGAACAGGAGAATCCGGATATGACCGAAATGACAGTCAAAGAATATTTGAGCTTGACCAGTTTGTAAATCGGCGGCTGAGGAAAAGCCAGTATTTTTATATTGATATTTTGCGGGGAGGCATTCTTCTATACAACTCGGGAAAATTCGAATTAGCAGAGCCAATAGAAATTACAGCCTTGGAGCGCAAAAAACCTGCTGAGAGGCTGTCTAAAAACCAACTCATTTATTTTAATGAGAAAATCAGATTTTCTGGTGGTATAATCACTGTGAGCACTTTTATTTCGGATTCCACTATGACTCCCGAAAAGATTCAATTTCCTATCGGGTACCCGAGCGACCTCATTGATGAAGAGTAGGAGATTCTCCAGCCTACTTTCGATGAGCTCGGACCCTATACCACTGGACGCCCACGAACGACCGATCTTCGCGAAACCCTGAATGCGATTTTTTATCTGAATAAAACCGGTTGTCCATGGCGCTACCTGCCAACAGACTTTCCCCCTTACCGGCTGGCTAACTATTACTACAACAAATGGACGGGCAATCGAACGTTGGAAGAAATCAATACCGCGCTACGTCAGCATTTACGTGAAAAAAAGTCGAAACCCTGACCCGGCGGCAGCCATCATTGACGGTCAAGGCATCAAGGGAACCCCAGAATCCTATCTGGAATCAGGGTTCGATGGAGGCAAGCTCGTTAAAGGAAGAAAAAGCAATATCCTTGTCGATACATAGGTTGTCTGAATATTGTTCCGGTGTTCGCAGCCAACGTGTTTGATGGGAAAACGGCTCGTCAGCTTATAACGGATTTGTTCTCATTCCTTCATACCATCACAAAATCTGGTCCTACAGTGGTTATTCCGGCCCGGAGCTTTCCGATTGGCTCTGGCATCCAATTCGGATGCCTGATCGAGGTCGTTAGAAAACAAACAGGGTTTCCCGGCTTCCACGTATTACCTCATCGATGGGTGGTTGAAGGAACCTTTGCTTGGCTAGTTCGAGCACGTCGATTAAGTAAAGATTACGAACGCAGGCCAACTTCGAGTGAAGCTCAGGTTTATTTCGCATCAAGTCGCTTGCTTCTCCGACAGCTCTGTAATAACCAGACGCCCTAATAAAATGACCGTGGGGTGATTTTCTAGTAACTTATGTCTTTTTAGGCAGCCTCTAAGATTATGTTATGCAAGGAAAAGCAGGTATTTCAGGCGTTCAACATTTCGGAAGCTAAATTCAGAGCAATTATACGCTATTTCGCGCCCGATTTGCCGGCCTCGGAAATCGCCGAGCTGAGTGGAGCCGCCCGACGATTAATCAGCTATTCATGAAGTTACGAATCGGGATCGCCCAGGTTTGTAACGCTTCATCACCTCTATCGGGTGAGGTTGAAGTCGAAGAATCTTATTTTGGCGCACGCCGCGTTCGCGGAAAAAGGGTCGCGGAGCGGGCGGTAAACCGGTCGTCTTCGGAATCCTGGAACGCCACGGGAAATTTACACGGAAATCGCCCCTATCAATGGCATTGAGTCATTCCAGTCATATGCCAAACGGAGGCGTGCAAAGCTCAATGGTGTTCCCCGACAAACGTTCCTTTTACACCGCAAGGAATGTGAATCCAGATTTCATCACCGAGAGGGAGGAAGACCTCTCTGAGAGAATACTTACTCTTCTGAAAGAAAGCCCACTCTAAAGTTATCTAGACTCTATAGTATTACCTTTGGATATTTGCAAGTTTCAGCGTTGGCTGAGGTATCATATGCAGCTCAATGCCATTAAGTAACGTCTCAAAAACAAGTAATACATTTTATCACGAAGATCAATTGGCATCGAAGACGTAGTTCCGTTTCCAGAGAACAGGGTCGTGGCGAATGAATTTGTCTGTGATATCGAGGAATGTCTCAGAGCACTTTCGTCCCAGCTCGTAGACGGTATCGAGCAGGCGTGCCGTGACCGTGAGCCCGGTTTGGGTCTGGGTGCGCTGTACCGTATCCAGGGCGGTCTGGGGCGAATCGAGGATGACACCCGCTTAAGCGGCGCTCGACATGACTAAAACAAACGGTGCTTGATCGGATGCCACTTGGAGGTGTACGGCGGGTAGTGGGCCACCCGCAGACGCAGCCCCAACCGGCGGCTCAGCGCCACCAGGTCTTCCTTGAAGCGCAGCGAACGCGCGGCGTTGGCACCGCCGGCATCGAAGGTCAACAGGATTTCCTGCACGTGTGGATAATGCTCGGCACGACCTTCCTGCCACGCCAGGGCGATGGTATCGCAGACAAAGGCGCTGGTCTTGCGGGAGGTTCCCAAGGTGATGAAGCTCGCATTGTCGGTATGGTAGTCATACACCCCGTGAGGGACCAAGACCCCCGTAGCGAGATGGCGATAATCGTGGTCATAAACGAACTGAACATCGGTGCTGTAACAGGACCGGCGACGATGCAGGTGGCTCAGCCTCTCTTTCTTCTTGGTATCGACACACAACACCGGTACGCCGCGGGCACGGGCTTGGCGGTGCAAGGTAGCGATCAACCGGAACTGCTGGTCGCGTTCATGTGGATCGACGCCACCGGTAATCAACTCCTTGCGCAGGGAACGACGTCGATAGCCAGCCCGCGTCAGCACCTGCTGCGCCAGCTGCACCGGCTTGAGGTCGGTCCAGCGCACCGCTTCATCGGTCGGGCTGCCGGCATTGTGGGCTTCGAGCCTCTCGTCTACCACTTCCTCCAGCCCCGGTTGGCGTTGGGTAACCTGGCGACGACCACCGCTAGAACGGCGGATGCGCTTGGCACCGCCACTGGGACGCTGTGGGGGGTGGTGATCGTCGTTGCCCATGGCCTCCAGCTCGCGGATTCCCGTTAAGCCAACCCAATATGCCTTACGCCGTCAGCTCAACGCCATCAAACGCGACCAGTTTCCGTGGATGCTGGAAGTGACCCAAAACGCGCCCCAGATGGCGATTATCCAACTGGGCATTGCCTGCAAGAACTTCTTCAGCGGGCGCACCCGTTATCCACGATTCCGCAAGAAGGGAATCGGTGATCGCTTCACGCTGACCAACGACCAGTTCCACATCGACGGTCACCGCATCCGTCTCCCCAAACTCGGCTAGAGCGTTTCAAGATTGATAGGGAGCATAGTCGGAATTCCGGAAGAAGTTGGCGCATTCTTCAGTGTCGAGCTGTTCGAGGCCGTCGGCGATGGCCTGCCAGAGGTCGTCTGGCGGTTCTGGCAGCGGCTTTGCGCAGGAAGGCTTTGAGCTTGGCGAAGGCCTGTTCGATGGGATTGAGGTTGGGGGAGTAGGGCGGCAAGGCGCCCGCCGTCTCGATGGCTTTACGCACGCCCTCGACCTTGTGTCTGGGGCGATTGTCCATGATGACGATGTCGCCGGGTCTCAAGCTCGGCACCAGAACCGGCTCGACATGAGCTTTGAAGGCGGCGCCAGTCATAGCCCCGTCGAGGACCATGGGTGCGGTCACCCCATCGACGCGCAGGCTGGCGACAAAGGTGGTGGTCTTCCAATGTCCCCAGGGCACGGTGGCATGGAGACGTTGCCCTGATAGAGCGCGGCCGCGCAGCCGCGCCATGGTGGTTTTAGCGCCGGTCTCATCGATGAACACCGAGCGCTCGGGGTTAAGCCAGGTCTGCCGGTTGTGCCAGCGACGGCGCTTGGCCGCCACGTCGGTGCGCTCTTGTTCGCGCCGCGTGTGCCGTTTTTAAGCGGTATCCCAGGGCATAAAGCGTCGTGTTGATGGCCTGCATGGAAATCTCAACGTCCATTGCGGCCAATCGGCTTTGCAGCTCCGAAAGCGTGATGTCCGGCATCGTCGTCATCACCTCATGCAGCCAATCCTCGTAGCCGCTCAAACGCCGCTTCTTTTGGCCGCCGATCTGGCCCGGGGCAAGACTGCCCGTCTCACGCCAGCGCCGCACCAAATTGACCGCGCTGGAAGCGCTCACCTCGAAGCGCCGACCCGCTTCCCGCGCCAAGGCCACAGCCTCAACCGCCGCGATGATCCGACAACGAGGATCAAGGGAGTGACCATAGCCCATCTTGGGCCTCCACACATCGCAAACACTACATCATGTGGAAACAGAGGATCAGGGAACCTGATTCACGTCAACCTTGAACCGCTCTAGCATGCAGGTTCAGATGCTGAAGTTATCTAGACCATTAATTTAAACCAAAGAGATACAGAGGACGCAGAGAAGTGCTCTGCGTCCTCCGGGTCCCAAGCGGTTCATTGCCAAGGCTACGTTTCAGCAGTGATTATTATTCGGTAGCCCTGGGCATGGAATGGGGTTTGTTTCACTCACCGCATCGATGTGCTCCATAATCAGCTGCGGCGATCGGATGCCGCGATACTCGTTGACGGCGAGGCGATAGGCCAGGCGGACCCGGTCGCCGGCGCTTACGGCTGCTTCTCCCAGGCCGAATCCGATGGCCTCGATCAACTCGCCGTCCGGCAGGCGCAACCGCAGCTTCAGGTGCCGCTCGCCCACCACCCGCCGCTCCAGGATCTGGAACCAACCGTCGAACAGGGGTTCGGGAAATCCCTTGCCCCAGGGACCGGCACTGCGCAGGAGATCTGCGGTAGCCAGATCCAGATCCCGGACCGATAGCTCACCGTCGGAGACCAGTTCCCGCACGGGCGGGGCATCACCGAGCTGCCGCCGCGCTGCCTCGACCAAAGTCTCCCGGAAGCCGTCTAGCGCCCCAGCCCGCAGGCTCAGTCCCGCGGCCATGGCATGGCCGCCGAAACGCTCGACCAGCCCCGGTCGGCACTGGTCCGCGGCGTCGATCAGATCCCGGATGTGTAGACCCTCAATGGAACGGGCGGAGCCCCTCAGCAGGCCGTCCTCGGCCGCGGCGAAGGCGATCACCGGGCGGTGGTAACGCTCCCGAATACGCGCCGCCAGGATGCCGATCACCCCCTGGTGCCAGCCCGCATCGAACAGACACAGGGCAGGCGGCAGTCCGGAGGCATCCAGGACTAGATCCCGGAGTACCGCCTCCGCCTGGTCCTTCATTTCGTCTTCGATCTCGCGCCGACGCCGATTGAGCGCATCCAGCTCCAGGGCCATGGACAGGGCGCGGTCCGGGTCATCCGCCAGCAGACACTCGACCCCGAGGGACATCTCGGTCAAACGCCCGGCGGCATTGAGCCGCGGTCCCGCCACAAAACCTAGGTCCCTGGCCGTCGCCGTTCCCGGGTCTCTTCCCGCGACCTTCAGCAAGGCCGTCACCCCAGGGCTGCAGCGCCCGGCGCGGATGCGGCGCAGGCCCTGCTCCACCAGGATGCGGTTGTTCCGGTCCAGCACCACCACATCCGCCACCGTGCCCAGGGCGACCAGATCCAGCAATTCCGCCAGATTGGGCACGGGACGCCCGGCCCCGAACCAACCGAGCTCCCGCAACCGGGCGCGCACGGCGGCGAGCAGATAAAAGATAACCCCGACACCGGCGATGGATTTACTGGGAAAACCATCCCCCGGCCGATTCGGATTGACGATCGCCGCTGCGCTCGGCAACTCCCTGCCTGAAAGGTGGTGATCGGTGATGATGACGGGGATGCCGAGCGCATTGGCCCGGCGGACCCCGGCCAGGCTGGAAATACCATTGTCCACGGTGATAATCAGATCCGCGCCCAAAGAGGCCGCCGTGTCGACAAGGGCCGGGCTCAGGCCGTAACCCGAGGTGAACCGGCTCGGGATCAAATAGGCAAGGTCGGGCGCACCCAACAACCGCAGGCCGCGTACCGCAAGGGCACTGCCCGTCGCCCCATCGGCGTCATAATCGCCGACGACCAGAATGGACTTCCCCACCCGGATCGCGTCGGCCAACAGGTCCGCCGCCGGCTCGATATCCTTGAAAGAGTCGAAGGGATGGAGCGCACCCAACGGCAGGGAGCAACCGTCTTCGGAACGGACCCCACGCACCCGGTAGAGCCGGCTCAGCAGGGGATGCAGGTCAGCGAACGGTCCACCTGTCGCCGGCGGCTCGGGACGCCGTTTGATGACGACGGGGATTGTGAGAGGGTTTTGTGCGATCAAATTGCGACCTCGGCCTGGAAATAGACCTGATGGCCACCGAGCTTGGCCTGCAGCTCATAAAGCTGCCGCGCCTCGGCGCGTTCGCCGATGAGCGTTTGTTCATAGTACGGCTGAAAGGCTTTGAGTATTTTTTCCGGCGGGTTCACGAAACCCAGGACGAAGATATCCTCCTTGCCGGGACGTGTCCGACTAAGACGCGACAACGTCTGCACAGCCTGGATACCTGACAGGCGCTTGTCCACATACATGGTGTGCAAGAGGGGTTGGTCGAACATGGAGATTCGCGAGCCGATGGACCAGCCAGGCGATGGAATTGGATTTGCCGCTGCCGGCGGAGTGCTGGATCAGATAATTGGTTCCGACACTGCGGACGCGCGCGTCGGCCACCAGCTTTCTGACGCAATCGAGCTGATTGAAAGTCCGGATACGGGTCAGTAGGCCCGTTTAGGGCTCGGTCCGAAAATTATCGTCGACTTTGGGCGCGAAGTGATGCGCCAAATATTCCTTGCTCTGCTCTTGCGTCAACTCTCCCGAAGTGACCCAAAAATATCCGCGAGCCCCAAGATGCCGTCTCCAGTATCCTTTTCTCAGATCCGGGAAGCTCTCGAACCGTTTGGTCGAACTGCGTCCTTCGATACGCCGCATGATCTCGCTCGGCGCCCTACTCGGTGGCGCCGAGACAAACAGACGCAGACGCACGTGGTCTCTGCTCACGACACCTTTGAGAATCTCTATCTCAAACGCCTGACAGGTTTGGCGAATATGATTGCCGTACCGATAGTCCATCCGTGCCGCCTTATATCGTGCAAAGGGTTCATGTCGCAGATAAATCTAACCGCCTAAAGGCGATGGTTTTTACCTTGTCTCGGAACGAATAAATTCAACCGAACTGAGGACTGTCGATGATGACAAGCTGGTTGCGCCGATTTGTGTTCATTTTACGTTCATTTGCGGAAAAAAGAATTCCCATACGTGGCATCTGGACATCATAAAAATGGCTGCTACGCTACTCGCTAGGGTATCTTGAAATAGATACCTAGTATGGGATACCCTACCATCTCCAATCAGATAACCGATTAAAGGTGCTGAGACTATTGGGAGAGGAAGATACAACTGCTTGATTTCAAGGAGAAATCAACTCCGATACGACCACAATGAAACGGCCGGACTACAAGGGCCCAGGTTATGGGTGCACCTGAACTCACCATCTCGCCGGGGAAGATCGATGCCGCGATCTTTAACCTGGATGGTGTCGTCACCCGGATCGCCAAGCTCCAGGCCAATGCCTGGAAGCGCCTGTTCGACGCCTATCTGCGCGAACGTTCCTCCCAGGAGGGGGAGGACTACCGATACTTCGATATCGTCCACGACTATCGGCGCTACGTCGACGGTAGACCTCGCTATCAGGCCATCAAGCATTTTCTTCTGGCCCGCCACATCGACCTGCCCAGGGGTGAACCCGACGACCCGCCGGATCGGGAGACCATTTGCGGTCTCGGCAACCGCAAGAACCGAATTTTCAACCAGATCGTCGAGGACGAGGGCGTAGTAGCTTACGGTTGCGCCATTGCCCTTATCCACCGCCTGCGTAAGGCGGGCATCAAGACGGCCGTGGCCTCCGCGAGTAAGCACTGCGATTTGGTCTTGGAACGGTCCGGGATCGCCGACCTGTTCGACACGCGCATCGACGGCATAGAGGCCGAGCGTCTCGATCTGGACAGCAAGCCGGACCCGGATACCTTCTGGGAAGCCGCGCGCCGTCTGGGCGTGGTGCCTACCAGGATGGCCGTGTTCGAAGACACCGTGGTCGGGATTACCGCTGGCAAGCGGGGTCGTTTCGCCCTTATCGTCGGCGTCGACCATGGGGGGTGGGGGCAGAAGATGCAGGAGCATGGTGCCGGCTTCGTGGTCCGGGATCTATGCCGAGTCGATGTCGAAGGCAGCGATGCCGACAATGTTGCGTCCCCCAAGCCCTTGACGGATATGAACTGGGTCTCGCAGCAGCTCGTGGGGAAACGTCCGGCGTTGTTTCTCGATTATGGTGGGAGCCTAGCTCCCATCCGGGATCGGCCGGAGGATGCCCGGCTCTCCGAGGAGATGCGCTTGATTCTACGCAGTGCCGCCCGGGTGATGCCGGTCGTGGTGGTCAGTGGCCGCGATCTGGATGAGGTGTCCGAGCTGGTGGAACTCGAAGAGATCACATATGCGGGCAGTCATGGCCTGGAGATCCGGGGTCCGGATTTGCACTTGGAGCTCCCCGAGGGCATTGATGCCCTGGACGATCTGGACCGGGCGACACTGGACCTGACCGCGGCGCTGCAGGCCATTCCCGGAGTGCGCCTGACGCGCAAGCGTTTCGCCATTGTCGTCCATTACCGCCGGTCGGCCAGCCAGGACCCGGACGCAGTGAGATCCACTGTCGAGCACGTACAGGCACGCTTTCCGCGCCTGCACCTGACGGGCGGCAAAGAGGTGCTTGAGCTGCTGCCGGATATCGACTGGGATAAGGGCAGAGCGGTACGCTGGTTGTTATCGGAACTGGGACTGGACGGCCCGGAAGTCATGCCCATCTATGTGGGCGATGATGTGACCGACGAAGCCGCCTTTCAATCCGTGCGCGGTCGTGGCCTGGGAATCCTGGTATCGGACCGACCGCAGCCCAGCGCTGCCCTCTACCGGCTACGCGACACCGACCAGGTGACCGGATTGCTGCGACACCTGGTCGAGATACAGCACATGCTCGGCGGAAGCGCTCGAACCGCTTACACGCACTCGCCCTGATATCGGAGTCGATTCCATGTCCCTGCAACCCAATGCCATCAAGTTAGCCGTTGGCCATTTACCGATGCGGAAGAGAAAACTACGAATCACGCGAATTTCCGCGAATCGATTCGCGAGGATTCGCGTGATTCGTAGTTTCTTCTCTTACTTTGCCGACCGGTAGCGCTTAACTTAATGGCATTGCACTGCAACCCAGGCCCTTCTTGATCCTCATTGCGGTCGAAGCAAGGTTGAACTAGTGCAACATAGCGGAAATCGTAATACCATTTGTAACAGAGCTTGTTTTAACTGCCTGACTGCAAGGGTGGTATCAGGATTTGGTAGTGGTAATTTTTGAAGTGATAGAGTGGATGGATTCATCGGTAATCATTCCGATTGCCACCGTTCTTCTCGTTACCTGATTCTAGATTTTAGCCCTCTCTTCTGGAAGAATACGCTTGGTCTGAACGATTGCGTTCATTGATAAAACCAACCAAAGGGTTTTCAGTTACGGTCATCGAGACTACAGTATACACCTGTCGCAGGTGTCAGAGCGAAGATTTCGTTAAAAATGGCCCAAATGCGTCCGGTAGCTCGCAATATCACTGTAAAGCCTGTGGTGCCTATGGCGTACTTGAGCGCAAAGAACGCGCGATGGAAGAAAAGAAATAATTCGTTATAAAAGTTTATCAAGAAAGACCCAGTATACGCGGGATTGAACGGACGTTTTGGGTCTCGCGCCGAACAGTGAGTGCTTGGTTAAAAGAACAGGCGAATGATCTCCCACCCCTTGAAGAGACGCTACAACCGGTTGATTCCAAAAAGATTCCTGTGCTGGATGGGGATGAGTTGCGGTCCTCTGTCTTTCGTAGCAAAGACAAAGTTTGGGTCTGGATTGCCATGAATGGAGAGAGCCGAGAAATCGTCGTCTCCGCCTGCGGCGATCGCGGCAAAAATACCTGTCGAATACTCTGGGATCGCGTACCATCTGCTTATAAAGAAGCCATCGTTTTCAGTGATTATTGGCGCGCGTATCAAGCCGTCATTCTGACTGAGCAACATCGCCCCGGGGGAAACGGCTCATATTGAGCGTTGGAATAATACCTTACGGCAACATTTGGCACGCTTCGTACGCAAGACGCTGTCTTTTTCAAAATGGATTAAAATGCATGAGATTGGTTTAAAACTCTTCATACACCGGTATAATACCGAATGGTCTGGATAACTTTACATCTTCGGGTATGCTAAGGTTATGTTATGCAAGGAAAAGCAGGTATCTCAGGCGTTCACACATTTGGAAGCTAGATTCAGAGCAATTATACGCTATTTCGCGCCCGATTTGCCGGCCTCGAACATCGCCGAGCTGAGTGGAGCCGCCCGACGATTAATCAGCTACTCATGAAGTTACGAATCGGGATCGCCCAGGTTTGTAACGCTTCATCACCTCTATCGGGTGAGGTTGAAGTCGGTGAATCTTATTTTGGCGCACGCCGCGTTCGCGGAAAAAGGGTCGCGGAGCGGGCGGTAAAACGATCGTCTTCGGAATCCTGGAACGCCACGGGAAAGCTACACGGAAATCGTCCCTGACGCCTCCAAGAAGCAGCTACAGAGAGCGATCCGGGGTCGGGTAGCGCTGGAAGCAGCATCCACTCGGACGGCTGGAGAGGCTACAACGGGCTGGTGGACATGGGCTACAAAAGCATTTCCGAGTGCATCATGGTGATGCATGAGTTCGCCCGCGGTAATGGTAATTACCATATCAATGGCATTGAGTCATTCTGGTCATATGCTAAACGGAGGCGTGCAAAGTTCAATGGTGTTCCCCGACGAACGTTCCTTTTATACCGCAAGGAATGTGAATTCAGATTTCATCACCGAGAGGGAGGAAGATCTCTCTGAGAGAATACTTACTCTTCTGAAAGAAAACCCACTCTAAGGTTATCTAGACCCTACCGAATTATTGCCGATTGTTGGCTAGATATCACTTCAAAAATCACCACTACCCAGGATTTTAGCTCTGCTGTACTAGGGCGTGTTGACATATAAAGCTGAGCGATTGATTTCAAACGCAATGGAACCCAGAATGGACACGAATTCGCACGAATTTTCATTCGTGTGAATTCGTGTCCATTCTGGGTTCGTGTTCCCCGCGCCCGCAGGTATGTTAAATGTCAACAGACCCTGGACTGGTCGTGGAGTCGATCGGGCTGAGTAGAAATGGTGTACCGGGAGGAAATCTCATGGGCTCGAAATGGACCGACACTATCGAGATAGCAATCGCACTCGATGAGGCGCACCCCGACGTGGACCCGCACTATGTGAACTTCGTAGACCTACGGGATTGGACCCTGGCCCTCGAAGGATTCGACGACGATCCGACCCATTCTGGTGAGAAGATCCTGGAAGCCATTCAGGCCGCATGGATAGAAGAGAGGGCGTAAGGTGATATCTTGCCCCAATGGTCAGTTGGACATAGTACTCCGGCCGACCTCGGCACTGAAGGGTACTCAAGCCGGGGAAGCTCGTCGCAGTCGCTGCTTTGCGTCATAATCAACCCTTACAGCACCCCTGAAACGCCTTGGGACCGCGTTCCTCCGCCAATCCGATCAGGTCGCCCTTGACCTCGCCTACTTGGTAAATCAGATTAAGGCGGCAGTGCCCTTTGCCCAGCCTCCATCTCATGCACCACGAAACCATCGCCGAGCTAGCGGCCTGTCTGCGCCGCGGCATGCTTACGAGCATTGAGCTTACCCATCGCTATCTGGTCCGGATAGAGCGCCTGGATCCGCACCTCAACAGCTACATCAGCGTCGATGCCGAGGGCGCCTTGGCGGCGGCGGGGCGCGCGGATGCGCGGCTGGGACGGGGTGAGGGCGGCCCGCTCACCGGCATCCCCATCGCCCACAAGGACATCTTTTGCACCAAAGGGATCAAGACCAGTTGCGGCTCGCGCATGCTGGACAGCTTCGTCGCCCCCTACGACGCCACCCTAGTGGAGCGACTGGAACGGGCCGGGGTCGTGGTGCTCGGCAAGACCAACATGGACGAGTTCGCCATGGGCTCCTCCAACGAGACCAGCTTCTACGGACCGGTGAAGAACCCCTGGGACCGACGACGGGTCCCCGGAGGCTCCTCCGGCGGCTCGGCGGCGGCGGTGGCCGCGCGTCTGTGCGCGGCGGCTACCGGCACCGACACCGGGGGCTCCATCCGGCAACCGGCCTCGTTCTGCGGGGTTACCGGCATCAAACCCACCTATGGGAGGGTATCGCGCTACGGCATGATTGCCTACGGCTCGTCCCTCGACCAGGGCGGCGTCATCGCCCGCACTGCGGAAGACTGCGCCCTGATCCTGCAGGCGATGGCCGGGTTCGATCCCAGGGATTCCACCAGCATTGAGCGGCCCGTGCCGAACTATCGGGCCGGCTTGGACGCAGACATTACCGGACTGCGCATCGGGGTTCCGGAAGAATGGCTCGGGGCGGGCCTGGACCCAGGGGTCGAAGCCGTTGTCACGGACGCCTTGACCCAACTCGAGGCGATGGGCGCGCGGGTCGAGCAGATCCGACTACCCCACAGCCCCCTGTGCATCGCCGGCTACTATGTGGTGGCCATGTCCGAGGCATCCTCCAACCTGGCTCGCTACGATGGAGTGCGCTTCGGGCACCGCTGCCAAGCCCCCACCGACCTGACGGACCTCTACCGGCGCTCGCGCGCGGAGGGCTTCGGTGCCGAGATCAAACGGCGCATCATGATCGGTACCTATGCCCTCTCCGCCGGCTACTATGACGCCTATTATCTGAAGGCGCAGAAGATCCGCCGCCTGATCGCCGACGACTTCCGTCGGGCGTTCGAAAAGGTCGATGTCATCACGGGCCCAGTGGCCCCGACCCCCGCCTTCCCCCTGGGCGCCAAGACCGATGACCCGGTGCGGATGTACCTGGGCGATATTTATACCCTCTCCCTCAATCTCGCCGGTCTTCCCGGCATGTCCATCCCCGCCGGGTTCAGCGCGGGGCTCCCCGTGGGGCTGCAGCTCATCGGGAACTATTGGGACGAGGCACGCCTGTTGACCATCGCCCATCAGTGGCAGTGGACTACGGACTGGCACCGGGCCGCCCCCGATGATGCCGGGTAAAGGGATCCCTTACGGCGAACCACCCGCAAACGCAAAAGGCCGGGCTTGGGCCCGGCCTTTGTTCCGCCTTACGGAGCGGTGTTACGCTGCCTTATCGACCTTGCCCTCAAGCAGGCTGCCGCCGGTGGTGCGGATCTCGATCTTACGCGGCTTCATGGCCTCGGGGATCTCACGCGCCAGGTCGATGTGCAGCAAGCCGTCCTCGATCCGCGCGTCCACCACCCTCACATAATCGGCCAGATGGAACTGGCGCTCGAAGTTGCGGGTGGCGATGCCGCGGTACAGGAAGCGGCGTTTCTTCTCCTTCGCGTCGTCCTTGTGAGCACCGGACACCTTCAGCACGTTCTCCTTGACCTGGACCTCGAGCTCCTGCTCGGAGAAGCCACCTACCGCCATGGAGATGCGGTACCTGTCGTTACCGGTGTCCTCGATGTTATAGGGCGGATAACCGCCGGTTTCGGACCGATAGGCCGACTCCAAGGCAGAGGCCAGACGGTCGAAGCCGATTGCGGAGCGGAACAGAGGGGTAAAATCAAGAGTGGTCATGGACATATCCTCCCAATGAGCAATATGACGGAAATGCGTTCTCACGAACCGCGTTACCTGCAGACCTCATACGAGCGCCTGCATTCGGTTAGATGGTGGTGATCGCCGAAAGTTCAATACCCTGGGCCGCCCAGGGCCGGGGGTCCTGGTAGCCCTGCGGATGATGGATGGTCCCCGGACGTTCTATCCTATAGAGTAACGTAGGCGTTTCGCCTGCTGAAAAATGCGGAATGATGGGTGATGAGGTGCGCGTTATGGTCCGCGGCGGCCAAATCACCGGGGTGCACTTCTGCCAGGCGCAGCCCGAGGTGTCGTTTGCGCACGCCTGGCGGTTGCTATTCAATCCGGATGCATTCTGCGATCAGGAGGACGGCCTGCCGATGCTGACCGAGCCCCGGACCGCGCCGGAAGGTTGTCCACGGCGGAGAAGGAGTGCCTGAGGGTGCGCCTCAAGCAGCGCGGTGCTAGCCCCTTCCTGAAGGGCTACCGGGAGCTGTGCCGGGGCGACCACACCCCGCTGGCGGAGCAATTCTGGTGGCAGCGGGATTTGAGTGCGGAATGATGAATACTCATCACTCATCACTCATCATTCATCACTCAAAGTGAATCAAGCACTCCTACCAGGTGGATGTATGACCAAGGCGGTGGTTCTCCTCAGTGGTGGGCTGGACTCCACGACGACCCTGGCCATTGCCAAAGCAGAGGGATTCGAGTGCTACGCCCTGTCCTTCCGGTACGGCCAGCGGCATCAGGTGGAGCTCGAGTCCGCGACGCTGGTGGCGCAGACCTTAGAGGTGGCCGAGCACCTTATTCTAGACATCGACCTGCGCCGTTTCGGTGGATCGGCCCTCACCGGTGACCTGGCGGTGCCGAAGGATCGGGGTCCGGATCGGACAGAGGCAGGCATCCCGGTCACCTATGTCCCGGCGCGCAATACCGTCTTCCTGTCCTTTGCCCTGGCCTGGGCGGAGGTGCTGGAGGCGAGCGGCATCTTCATCGGCGTCAATGCCATCGACTACTCCGGCTATCCCGATTGTCGGCCCGAGTACATCGCGGCCTACGAACACATGGCCAACCTGGCCACCAAGATAGGCACCGAGGGACGCCGAACAATCAAGATCCACGCCCCCTTGATCCGGCTTACCAAGGCCCGAATCATCCGTAAGGGCATAGAGCTGGGCCTGGACTACGCCCTTACCAGCAGCTGTTATGATCCGGGTGCGGATGGTCACCCCTGTCGCCGGTGCGATGCCTGTCGGCTGCGCGCCAAGGGTTTTCACGAGGCCGGGGTCGCCGACCCCTTGCTCGCCGGATGCGGCAGTCCCGCACCATGACCGCACGTCTCCTGCACCTGGCAGCCGCCCCGTTCGAGGCGGCGAGACGGGTATCTATCCTCCCCGCAAGACACAGATCACGACGCCTGCATGGACACAGCTTCCTTGCCCGCGTGCGGGCCGAGTTGCCGACCGACTGGGCGCCGTTTCCGGGGGGCGAGACGGGTACGTTGAGAGACCATCTGGCACGCTGTGTCGCGGATCTCGATTACCGCGATCTCAACGAGCACCTGCCGGTTCCCACCGACGAGAACCTCGCTCGCTGGGTGTGCGCGCGTCTGCAGATACCGGGCATCGAGGCGGTAGGCATCCAGAGTACCCGCGACCAGGGGGTGGACCTCGACGGTTCGGACCATGCCCATCTCTGGCGCCGCTTCCGTTTCGAGGCCGCCCACCAGCTGCCCAATGTACCGGCGGGCCACAAGTGCGGGCGTATGCACGGACATGGATTCGAAGTCATCCTGCATGCGGATCAGGATCTGGGAAGCGACGACATGGGCATCGACTTCGACCAGCTCGGCGATACCTGGGCGCCCTTGCACCGAACACTTCACGCCGCCTGCCTCAACGACCTGCCGGGGCTCGCAAACCCCACCAGCGAGCTCTTCTCGGCCTGGCTGTGGGAACGCCTGAAGCCGACCCTGCCGGCCTTGTCCTGGATCAGCGTCTATGAGACCGCTCGCGCCGGCTGTCACTACGATGGCCAGCGCTTCCGCATCTGGACCGAGCAGCGATTCGAAAGCGCCCTGCGCCTGGTCCGGGCGCCCGATGGCGTTTCCGGGCGCCGCCTGCATGGTCACAGCTACCTGGTGCGGCTGCACCTGAGCGCGCCCCTGGACCGGGTCATGGGTTGGGTCATGGACTATGGGGATGTTAAAGAACGCTTCCGGCCCATTTATAAGCAACTCGACCATCGACTGCTCAACGAGCTGCCGCGTATCAAGGATGTCGATCCGGTAAGCCTGGTCCGGTGGTTGCGCGAAGAGGTAGCGCCCGAGCTCCCCCAGCTCGACCGTATCGACCTGCAGGAAACCACCGGCTGCGGGGTCCTGCTGTGCTGGGGCGAGCAGGGTCTGGCGCTGCCCACATGAGCTACGCCGTCAAGGAGATCTTCTATACGCTCCAGGGTGAGGGTGCAAACACGGGCCGCGCAGCCGTATTGTGTCGCTTTGCCGGCTGCAACCTATGGACGGGGCGGGAACAGGACAGATCCACGGCCCGTTGCCGGTTCTGCGACACGGATTTTCGGGGCACCGACGGCGCGCACGGCGGCAGCTACAGGAATGCTGCGAAGCTGGCGGACCGGATTGCCGCGACCTGGCCGTCGCTCCGCACCGGGGAAACCAGCGCCCCCTTCGTCGTCTGCACCGGCGGCGAGCCCCTCCTGCAGCTCGACCAAGACCTGATCGCGGCACTCCATGTCCGTGGCTTTGAGGTTGCCGTAGAGACCAACGGGACACAGCCGGTCCCTCCGGGTCTCGACTGGGTCTGCGTCAGTCCGAAGGCCAATGAAGAGCTGGCAGTACGCTCAGGCAACGAGCTGAAGCTGGTCTACCCACAAGCGGAGGCACCGCCGATGCGCTTCGAGCAGCTGGCCTTCGATTACTTCTTCCTACAGCCGATGGCCGGGCCGAACCTGGAAGCAAACACGCGGGACGCATTGACCTTCTGCCTGGATCACCCCCGCTGGCGGCTGAGCCTTCAGATCCACAAACTGCTCGGTATTTCCTAGGGGCTGTTGACATTTATCTGAGCGAGGACGGTTGCGAGGAATTTTTTCGTGCCGACAAGGCGCGGCGAGGAGGAATAGCAGGCCTATTTTGACAAGCCGCAACGCAGTCAGCGCAGAAAAGGGCCGCAATCGGACCGTGAGCGATGAATGTCAACAGCCCCTGGTACCCTATTTCATCAAAATTTGCTGTTAAAACTATCCCTGTCATCCCGAGCGTAGCGAGGGATCTTCGGCTTGGCAAAAATCCTCAGCGCCCAGGATTTCTCGCTACGCTCGAAATGACAATCAGCAAAATCGGATGAAATGGTCTACTAGAGCGTTTCAAGATTGATAGGGAGCATAGATAGGGAGCATAGTCGGAATTCCGGAAGGAGTTGGCGCATTCTTCAGTATCGAGCTGTTCGAGGCCGTCGGCGATGGCCTGCCAGAGGTCGTCTGGCGGTTCTGGCAGCGGCTTTGCGCAGGAAGGCTTTGAGCTTGGCGAAGGCCTGTTCGATGGGATTGAGGTTGGGGGAGTAG
>Ga0209782_1000189_pt1 | contig 24398 bp, 23 predicted proteins | sample WorMetmaBAHAMAS1_FD_187390 | JGI IMG/M metagenome (GOLD analysis project Ga0209782, IMG submission 187390) | Marine gutless worms symbiont microbial communities from Max Planck institute for Marine Microbiology, Germany - Inanidrilus... | ecosystem: Host-associated > Annelida > Digestive system...
GTGCCAACGCCGCGCGTTCGCTGCGCTTCAAGGAAGACCTGGTGGCGCTGAGCCGCCGGTTGGGGCTGCGTCTGCGGGTGGCCCACTACCCGCCGTACACCTCCAAGTGGCATCCGATCAAGCACCCATCGGCGGCGGGCTCGGTGGCCAGATACTGAGTATGTTGGGCGTAGGAAGTGCCGAGGCCGCCGGCAGCCTGGACCTCAGTTCAATCCTCACCAACGTTTCCGGTGGCGGCGTGCTGTTGTCCGTTGTGGGTGTGGTCAAGAAGCTTTTCTCTAAGGCTCTTTATGGATTCCAGACGGGTAGGATATTCTGCGCAAATTCGCCTTCTCAGCAAGCCAAAGGGGCATCGTATAACTTGCTGTTGTTGTTGAGAAAGACTGCCTGTTCTGTCGTCAGCCAGAGTGCTACGGACCGCCGTCCCCTTCGATCAGTCTGGAATCCATAAAGAGCTTTCTCCAAATAACCCTTGTGAGGACACCTTGAAAAACTCAGGGTGCCCGGGTGGGGTGGCAGGTCCCGCCAGGTTCAATCACCAGGTCGAAGGGGCACCTATTGAGCCAAATCCTTGCCGGTTGCCCGTAGCCACGGATAGAGCTGAGTTTTGTTCCTCAACCCAGCCTACCTGATAAACCTTGAGCGGGCCGGATCTTCACGGAAGAGTTAGCTGCAAATCAACGCAAAAACGCAAAGGGATCAAGGACCGTCGATGATAGCGAACCGCTTGTGACCGATTTGCGTTGATTTGCGTTCAAAAGAACCGTACCTCAGCACTGCTGTACCAGGCCATGGACGAGGGGGCTCAAGTCTTCAGCTGTAGCCGCATCGTCTTCATCGCGGTCTTCTCTATTTGCCGGATACGCTCGGCGGAAACACTGAACTGCCGGGCGAGCTCGTGCAGGGTTTGCTTCTTCTCGGTCAGCCAACGCGCCTGCAGAATCGTCTTGCTCCTGTCATCCAGGCCATCGAGCGCATTCAGAAGGCGACGGCGGCGATCCGTAACCGTGTCCTCGCGCTCGACGGCACTTGCCGGCTCCATCCGCATATCCGGCAAATAGGCCGATGGTGCCGACGGGCCTTCATCATTATCACTGTCGTCGCCATCGAAAGCAAGGTCCTGGTTGGCCAGTCGCGACTCCATTTCCAGCACCGTCTCCGGTTTGACGCCCAGATCTGCAGCGACCCCCTTGACCTCTTCCGGGGAGAACCATCCCAGACGCTTTTTGGCACTGCGCAGATTGAAGAACAGCTTACGTTGGGCCTTGGTAGTAGCCACCTTGACGATTCGCCAGTTGCGCAGGATGTACTCGTGAATCTCGGCGCGGATCCAGTGAACGGCAAAGGATACCAGACGCACGCCCATGTCCGGCTCAAAGCGTCTCACCGCCTTCATGAGACCCACCGAGCCTTCTTGAATGAGATCCGGCAGCGGCAGGCCGTAGCCGAGGTAGCCGCGGGCGATTCGAATCACAAAGCGTAGATGGGATAAAACCAGCCGCCGTGCCGCCTCCATATCACCATGATCACGCAGCCGCTCGGCGAGCTCGCGTTCCTCGTTCGCCGTGAGAACGGGTATCTGATAGGCAGCACTGATATAGGCGTCGATATTACCTGTCGGGAGTGTTGCAAGGTCTTTAGTCATTTGGCTAAGCCCGAGTATTTCTATAGGAAATAGGTTAACATCAAGTAAAATGCATGGGCAACCTCAGAGTTAGCCTTGGGGATGCAACCTGCATGTAGATTTAAGGGCACTTTAAAAAATACGATTTCCGTCAAGGGAGCGCATTAATAATCAATGTCTTAGAGTCTCTTAATTGGTGAAAATGCCTATTTTCGAGGTGCCCTTAACGCGGCTGTGCTGCGATGAGATGGCGTCCGACGGAGGCCCAACTCCCCAGCAGACCAAGGCCCAGACTGCCGCCGAGTATCGTCAGTGAGGCAGTCGCTCCCAGACCGGCCAGCCGGAACTCAGTATGATAGAGTGTAGCGAGGCGGGAAACAGGCTCCTGCACAGTGACCAGCGCTAAAACTACCAACAACCAGGCACTGATTCCTCCGAACAATCCGTACCAGCCGCCAGTGTACAGGAATGGACGCCGAATGAATGCCGGGGTGGCCCCCACCAGATCCATAATTTCTATCTCACTGCGGCGGTTCTCGATTTCCAGGCGGATCGTGTTGCCGATCACGAGCAGAACGGCCAGAGCCAGCGCGCCGCCGAGCAACACGACCCCCCGCTGCGCCAAACTCAGAATGGCTTGAAAGCGGCGTATCCATTGGGTGTCCAGACGCGCGAAATCGGCCTGAGGCAGCGTCTCGACTTCCTCGACCAGGCGTTCCAGTGCCTCGGGGGTCCCGACATCCAGCGTCGGTTGCAGCGCGAGTACCACCGGCAGCGGATTTTCTTCGAGCTGATTGATTGCCTCGCTGAAGCCACCGTAGCTACCGAGCTCTGACAGCGCCTGTTCTTGGCTGATCAGGGTAACCCGGTCCAGGTCTCGATGTGTCTTGAGCTCCGCCGCGAGTGCCTGTGCCTGCTTGCTGTCCGTGTCCATCGTCAGAAACAGAGAGATCACCGCCGTCTGGTCCCAGGACTCGCTCAACAGGTTCAGGTTCCGGGTGAGCACGTACAGACCCGCGGGCAACGCGAGGGCGATAGCGATCACGGCAACCGTCATACCCGTCGCCAGCGGGTTGCGCAGCAGGTGCCCTAGGCCGCCCAACGCCACTTGGAGGTGGTGGCTCAGCCAGGTGACCGGAAACCGGAGCGGATAGACCCGATCCCGTCTACGAGCGGAGCGGCGGCGTTCGTACATTAAGCTCACTAGGTCCTCGTGTCCCCTGACAAGGAGCCGCCGGTTAACGTCAAGGTCCGGTAGGGCAGGCCCGTGATCAATGCCAGATCGTGACTGGCAATGAGCAAGGTAACACCCACCTGATGCAGGCGTTCGAATAACCCCATGATTTCGCGCGAAAGCTCCGGGTCCAGGTTGCCTGTCGGCTCGTCGGCCAATACCAGGGGCGGGCGCGCTACGATTGCCCGGGCGATGCCGACCCGCTGCTGCTCACCACCGGACAGCCTGATCGGAAGGGCCCACTCCCGGCCTAGCAGACTCACCTGATCAAGAGCAGCGCGTACCCGGCGGCGGATTTCCTTATGTCGGTAACCAGCTGCAACCAGGGGCAGGGCCACATTATCGAACACCGTGCGATCCGCGAGCAGGCGGTGGTCCTGAAAGATCATTCCGACCTCGCGGCGGTACAGAGGGATCTTGCGGGTAGGCAGATGTCCCAGATTGCGTCCGTTGACGATGACCTGGCCGCGGGTAGGGCGCTCTATCAAACCGACCAATCGCAGCAGGGTGCTCTTACCTGCCCCCGAGTGGCCGGTGAGAAAAGCCATCTCGCCGGTTTCGAGATCGAAGCTCAGGTTACTGAGGGCATCCCCGTGCTGCGGATAACGCTTCGTGACGTGCTTGAAACGGATCACCTCAGCCCTCCTCCACTATAATACCCGCTGCACGTGAATATTTCGCCACGATGCACGCCGCCTGCACCCGCTAACAGCGTTGTGACTCGTCGCAATAGGGCTTGCTATTCCTCCTCGTCGCGCTTGGCTCCCGAGCACGATAGGCACACCTTGCTTATCAAGCTATTCACGTGCAACAAACATAATCAATGGGTTGGTCTTTAGACAGCCTCTAAATATCAACACGCCCCGTGGTTTGTTCCCGCGTATCCTTCCCGAAATCGGCAAAAAACGTCAGTAATTTGTTTTTCGCCGCATAAGCTTGGCTTCACGATTGATCAACTTTTCCATATGACTTTTTCCTTTTATTGCAGAAAAAATCCGATCAATATCATTTCCGTATTTTTCTGCGCGGTAGATCTAAAGCTACGTATTTCTTCTATAATTGGATCATCTCTCATTTATCAGCTCCTCTGGTGAACACAGAACTGGACAGTTGAAATTCGATTGTGCAATTACTCTTGCGATATTATCCCTAGTGTACGAATTATTTATATGCTTGTATATGCTTGAAATTCTATGTGAGAAAAAACCCATATCTTGAACAGCGGCTATACAGATGTATAATGCATCTTCTATGCATAATTCTGGAACAGCCTTTTTGGAAATCGTCTTGCCAGTTTAGTAGCGCTTTTCGTTGTTTCGAGAACGGGAATATCTTGAACAATAAGTAACCTTCTTTGAGCCGCACTTGGATTTCCTGATCCAATTTCTTCCAACACCAATTCAGAAATGTACGCTTCAAGTATTTCCCTATAATCATCCCACCATTCTATAGTGATTGCTTGCCGGGCGGATGTTACTACATCCTTGCTCGGGCGATCAGTAATGTAGCTGATGACAGATGATTCGAGATAAACTGATTTTTCTACGATGCCGACACAGCCCGAATACCTAACGCTGTTCCTAACGCTGTTCCGCAGTCTAACGACCAAGCATCTGCTGCGGTGGCAAGAAATTGGGTACCTGCCAACCGCTTGAATCTAAGATTTTTCGCTGCGCTCGAAATGACAAAGACGCGAGTTGTGTCATCCTGGAGCGCAGCGAGGGATCTTTATGCATCTCCCTTAACATTTAAAATCAATTGGTTAGTTTTCATACAGCCTCTAAAGCGTGAGTTTGTTCGGTATTGTATCGGCGTATGAAGAGTTTTCAACCAAATCTCATGCATTTTAATCCATTCGGAAAAAGACAACGTCTTACGTATGAAACATACCAAATGTTGCCGTAAGGGATTATTCCAACGCCCAATATGATCCGTTTCCCCCATTTCTTTACCCCCAGGGCGATGTTGCGCGGTCGGAATGACGGCTTGTACGCGCGCCAATAATCACTGAAAACGATGGCTTCTTTATAGGCAGATGGTACGCGATCCCAGAGTATTCGACAGGTGTTTTCGCTGCGATCGCCGCAGGCGGAGGCGACGATTTCTCGGCTCTCTCCATTCATGGCAATCCAGACCCAAACTTTGTCTTTGCTACGAAGGACAAAGGACCGCAACTCATCCCCCTCCAGCACAGGAATCCTTTTGGAATCAACCGGTTGTAGCGTCTTTTCAAGGGGTAGTGGTCATTCGCCTGTTCTTTTAACCAAGTACTCACTGTTCGGCGCGAGACCCCAAACGTCCGTTCAATCCCGCGCATACTGGATCTTTACTTGATAAACTTTTATAATGAGTTATTTCTTTATCTTCCGGCGCTGCGTTCTTTGCGCTCAAGTACGCCATAGGCACCACAGGCTTTAGAGGCCGTCTAAAAACCAGCTTATTGATTTTTAATGATAAAAATCAGATTTTGTTGGTATAATCACTGTGAGCACTTTTATTTCGGATTCCACTATGACTCCTGAAAAGACTCAATCTCCTATCAGGTACCCGAGCGACTCATTATACCACTGGACGCCCACGAACGACCGATCTTCGCGAAATCCTGAATGCGATTTTTTATCTGAATAAAACCGGTTGTCCATGGCGCTACCTGCCAACAGACTTTCCCCCTTACCGGCTGGTTAACTATTACTACAACAAATGGATGGACAATCGAACGTTGGAAAAAGTCAATACCGCGCTACGTCAGCATTTACGTGAAAAAAAAGGTCGAAACCCAGACCCGATGGCAGCTATCATTGACAGTCAAAGCATCAAGGGACCCCCAGATCCTATCTGGAATCAGGGTTCGATGGAGGCAAGCTTGTTAAAGGAAGAAAAAGCAATATCCTTATCGATACAATGGGTTGTCTGATTATTGTTCGGGTGTTCGCAGCCAACGTATTTGATGGGAAAGCGGATCGTCAGCTCACAACGGAGCTGTTCTCATTCCTTCATACCATCACAAAATCTGGGCCGACAGTGGTTATTCCAGCCCAGAGCTTTCCGATTGGCTCTGGCATCCAATTCGGATGCCTGATCGAGGTCGTTACAAACAGGGTTTCCCGGCTTCCACGTGTTACCTCGTCGATGGGGGGTTGAAAGAACCTTTGCTTGGCTAGTTCGAGCACGTCGATTAAGTAAAGATTACGAACGCAAGCCAACTTCGAGTGAAGCTCAGGTTTATTTCGCATCAAGTCGCTTGCTTCTCCGACAGCTCTGTAATAACCAGACGCCCTATAAAATGACCGTGAGGTGATTTTCTAGTAACTTATGTCTTTTTAGACAGCCTCTAAGGCGACGCGTCGACACTCTACTGATTGGCCCCGCAGCACCGCTTGTGCTTCTCGCCCGATTCTCATGGACAGGGTTCGTTCCGACCAATCTTCCTACGCAAAATAGCCCAGCCGTCAGCATCAACGAAGACTGGTTCATCTGAGATGAGGAAGCGCCTAAGGTCCATAAGCACCGGCTCAGTTTGCTTGAGCATGCCTGGCGACCCGCCCAGGCGGCCCGCCCAGGTGCAAGTGCCTATAGAGATCGTCAAAGAGGCTTGAGTATTCAGGACCGAACTGTAGCCCAATGCCATTAAGCTAACACGTAACCTGATGTATTTTCTATACTATTTTCCGTTTTCAACTACCACCATAAGGAGTCAACGATGGTTCTCAGGCCAAAACCGATCCACCCCACCGCAACAGAAACCAAGTTAATCGGTCAAGTCTGAAAATATTTATACGCCCCTAAAAGATTTCTTGTCCTCCGCGGAATTTGCCGACCTCGCCTGCGTCCATCCCGAAGCTTTCACCCACCAACGCGCGCTGTCGTTGCCTCTCCGGCCTCAGCGCCCACGCCGTGAAGCAGGATTTCTACGCCAAGCTCTTCGTGCTCAACCTCACGGCGGTCCTTCCTGGGTCGCTCAAGCCATCGCCGATCGTCTCTACCGCGACCGTCAGCACACCTACCGGGTGAATTCCGCCCAGGCGCTTTCCAAGAGAAAGGATAATCTGGTTCGGTTGTTCGTCTCCAATTCCTCACAGCAACTGCTCATCGCGTTAATACTCGCGATGGCGACAAGCGTCGAAGCCGTCCGACCGGACCGCTCTTACCCGCGAAAGATCAAGCCCGCCAAGTTTCACCCCTTCCATCCCAACTACAAGCGCTGCCGATGAGCCTTAACTTAAGGGCATTGGGATGCGCCTGACGCCGGAACAGACGTCATGCTCGGTGGCTTCCTGCTACTGCCGCACGAAGTCACGCAGGAGCAGGGCACCGGTGCGCGGTCACGGAATTTCGTGGCCGCAGTGAATTCGCTTTTCAGGGTCTCATCGACCCAGAAGGTGAAGGTTGCCTTGTTCACAGTAGCGGTCCCTTTGTGCCACAGATTTAGTATGGGATAGTACAATCAACGACCCATTGGAGATGGGAATTATTTTTTGCCGCAAATGAACGCAAATCGGTCGCAAGCGACTTGTCATTATTGACGGCTCTCGATCCCGTTGCGTCCATTTGCGTTCATTCGCGGACAACTCTTTCCGTTGTCCTAGCCCAGCACCGCCGTCGCCTGCATGGTGGTCTTACCGTCCGGCCCCTGGGCCTCCAAAGCGACCGTATCGCCTTCCGGGCGACCCATGAGCCGGAACGGATAGAGGTCGAAGAGGGGCGCCCGGCCCTGAAAGATAAACTCGGCGATGCGTCGGTCGGGGCTGTATCTTTCGGTCAGCCCGGCGAGCATGACCGCGGTCAGTGGGCCGTGGACGACCAGGCCCGGATAGCCTTCTTCGTCGAGGGCGTAGGGGCGATCGTAGTGGATGCGGTGGGCGTTGAAGGTCAGGGCGGAGAACCGGAACAGCAGGACGGTATCGGGCGTAACCTCCTCGACCCAAGCCCCGGCGGGGACAGCGGGTAGGGACCGGAGGGGCATCGGCTCCGGAATCAGCGGACCCGGTTCCCTGTAGACGATGTCCTGTTCTTCTTCGATGCGGACCTCGCCCCCCTGGCGGATTCGATAGCGCACGGTGACGAATACCAGCTTCCCGGCCTTACCGGATTTCTCTTTGACGGCGAGGATCTCGCCCTCGCGGGTTGCTGCTTCCCCGATGGTGAGCGGGCTGGTGAAGCGGGTCCGGGCGCCGGCGAACATACGCCGCGGCAATGTGACGGGTGGAAAGAAGCCGCCGCGCTTGGGGTGGCCGTCGTGGTCGATCCGGGAACGGGGGGCCTGGGGCAGGAAGTAAAACCAGTGCCACAGGGGGGGGAGGGGATTGCCATGGGTCATGGGTCCCGCGTCCAGATCCAGCATGGCGGCCGCGGCCTGGGCCGGAAATTCGGAGATGGTCTCTTCCCGGATCTCCTGGGACCCGATCCAGTCGGTCAAGGGTTTGTTTTGATCGCTCATCATGAAATCTCCACGGGTCCGGCAACCACGCCTATTTCGCGCAAGCGGCCGATCTCGGTGTCGCTCAATCCCAGGTCTTGGCTCAGGATCTCGTCCGTGTGTTCGCCCAGCAACGGGGCCCGATGTGGGGGCTCACGGCTAAAAGCGCCGAAGTCGATGGGCGAGCCGGGGACCAGGTAGCTGCCGATGCCGGGCTGCTCGAGCTCGGAGAACATGGGATTGGCGGTGGAGACCCGGGGGTCCTCCGCTAGCATTTGCCTGAAGGTGCGGTAGAGGCCCCAACAGACGCCGGTGCCTTTGAAGGCCGCTTCGATTTCTGCCAGGGTGCGTTGGGCGCACCAGGCGCGAATGGGGACCGAGATTTCCTCGCTGGCGAGGAAGCGGTCGCCCTCTTTCTTGAAATCGAGCCCCAGCCTGGTCTCTATGGCGGCGATCGCGTCGCCGAGACCGGTGACCTTGAGCAGTTCCTTCCACATGTAGCCGGTCACTACGACGATGTAGAGCCACCGCCCGTCGCCGGTCTCGAACTCGCTGCCGTAGGCGCCGTAGAGGTAGTTGCCGTAGCCCTTGCGGTCTTCCTGGTTGATCTGGGCTTCCTGAATGAATCCCAGGTGGCCGGTCATGGCGAAGGCGATGTCGGACAATGCCAGTTTGACCAATTGTCCCTCGCCCGTCAGGCGCCGGTGACGCTCGGCGGCCAGGATCGCCAGGGCCAGGTTGACCCCGGCCAGGGCGTCCCAGGCCGGGAGGACGTGATTGACCGGCCGCGGCGGGCCGGCGGCATGATGATTGCCGGTCACGAAGGGAAATCCGGCGGCGCAGTTGACCGTGTAGTCCACGGCCGAGGTGCCGTCGGAACTGCCGAGCAGATTGACCAGAATCAGGTCTCCCCGGCGTTTTTTGAGCTCGCTATAGCTCATCCAACCCTTGTCGGCCCGCAGGTTGGTCGAGAAGATGCCCTTGCCTTCGCCGGGGGCGGCGATCAGCCCGCCCAGGAGCTCTTGTCCCTCCGGTTTGCTCGCGTCGATGGCGAGGGAGCGTTTGCCCTTGTTGAGACCAACCCAGTAGAGGCTCTTGCCGTTTTGGGTGATTGGCCATCGGCGGGCGTCGATGCCGCCGCGAATGGGGTCGAAGCGGATGACGTCCGCGCCGAGCTGGGCCAGGGTCATGCCGCCGAGGGGACAGGCGACGAAGGCCGAAGACTCGACGACCCGCAGACCTTCCAGAATCTTGAACATAGATGTCCTCCGGTACTCGTACAGCTGCTCTCAACTATCGATAACGTAGAGCAAGCCGGATCTTCACGGAAGCGTTATCCGCAAATCAACGCGAATGGCCGCAAGTAAAACGTAAAAATGGACCGGAACCATCGATGATGGGTAAACCGATTTGCGTTGATTTGCGGATAACGCTTCCGTGAAGATCCGGCTTGCTCTACGTTATCGATAGTTGAGAGCAGCTGTACCAGCCCTCACAACCCGTAGGCTGCGCCCCGGTCGGGATCTTTGGTGGCCACCAGCTGGGCCAGGTCGACGATCACTTTGGCCTGTTTCCAGGTGGCGTCATCCTGCATTTTGCCGTCGATCATGACCGCCCCCGAGCCGTCCGGCATGGCCTCGAGGATGCGTTTGGCAAAGCGCACTTCTTCGACTTCGGGGCTGAAGACCTGCTTGGCGATGTTGATCTGCTTCGGATGCAGGGTCCAGGCGCCCACGCAACCTTGCAGGAAGGCATTGCGGAATTGGGCTTCGCAGGCCGCACTGTCCTCGAAGTCGCCGAAGGGACCGTAGAAGGCGCGCAGCCCGTTGGATTGGCAGGCGTCCACCATGCACGCTATCGTGTAGTGCCAAAGATCCTGCTGGTAAAAGGCCCGCTCCTCCTTGTCTTCTTTACCCTTTTTGTTTCCCTTATCCCCTTCACCCTCCTTGTCCTTTCGGGGATCGGCGAGTACGCCATAGAAGGGGTGGCCACCGCCTACGCGGGTCGTTTTCATGCCCCGGGACGCGGCCAGGTCGGCGGGTCCCAGGCTCATGCCGTGCATGCGCGGGCTGGCCTGGGCAATTTCGTTGACGTTCTTCACGCCCTGGGCCGTTTCCAGGATGGCGTGGATCAGGATCGGTTTGCCGATCCCGTAGCGGGCCTCCAGCAGCGCTAGGAGTTGGTCGACGAAGTGGATGTCCCAGGGGCCTTCCACTTTGGGGATCATTACCACGTCGAGCTTATCGCCGACGGCCCCGACGATCTCGGTCATATCGTCGAGAAACCAGGGGCTGTTCAGGGCATTGACCCGCGTCCAGAGCCCGGTTTGGCCGAAATCCACCGCCTTGGCTACCTCGATGAATCCCTTCCGGGCCGCCTCTTTGGCCTCGATGGGGATGGCGTCTTCCAGGTTACCCAGGAGTACGTCCACCTTCTTGGCGGTCTCTCCGGCCTTGGCCCGCATCTTTTCGATGTGGGGGGGCAGGAAGTGGATGGTGCGTTCGAGGGCGATCGGCAGCTCACGGATGGGGTCCGGCGCACCGATGGCAAGCGGCTTGAAAAAGTCTGCGGGCATTTTCATCGAGTTTTTCTCCGTTCGTTTTTAAGATGGTTTGCATGAGGATTCAGTAATTGGGACCGCAATGGCGCAAACGATGACACCTGCGCGCAAAAGCCCGAAGGCTCTTTATGGATTCCAGACGGGTAGGATATTTTGCGCAAATTCGCCTTCTCAGCAAGCCAAAGGGGCATCGTATAACTTGCTGTTGTTGTTGAGAAAAGACTGCCTGTTCTGTCGTCAGTCAGAGTGCCACGGACCGCCGTCCCCTTCGATCAGTCTGGAATCCATGAAGAGCCAATCCGAAAGTAAAAACTACGAATCGCGCGCATCTACGCGAACATGAAAAATTGCCGGGAAGGCAATTTTTCATGGTTTCTGTAAGGTAAAAATGAGTACTCATCACAAGGCTTCCACTTCTTCTGGCGTCAACTGTGTATAGTGCGTAATCTTTTCCTTGGGTTCACCGGCCTGTTTCATGATTCTTGCCATCTCCATTCGGCTTTTTTCCATCCCTTTTTCCATCCCCCTCTTCATTCCTTTCTTTTCCCATTCCATCTGTCCATCCATAAAGCTGGAGTGGTACATGCTGGCTTAGTAACGCATCTCTTCTACATGCCACTCGTAAGCACTTCTCTCCTCTTCGCCCAGATTCATGATGTCCAGGACTTCCTTGGCCTTTCTCAATCTCCTGGCCTGAAATTCTTCCTTGATTTCTTCGTTCTTCAAAAAATACACCCACTCGTCCAGGGAGTCTCGGGCAATGTCGTCGAACCGGTTGATCTTCAGCAGGTAGTATTCCGGGTAGAGTTCGTGAGGATAATGCTTGCCGAAGAGCTTTTGTTGTTTGTCGTTTCAGCCAGAGGGCATCGTGGTAGTGTACGCTAAGAAATTGGGTCCGGCCATGATAGATGTAATCTTTTCCTTGCCACAAATCGAAGTAGAGGATGTTGATGGAGATGACCTTACTGATCCGGGCGTAGTGTTCGGATGCGGCCAGGTGCTCGGCAAGGGTCTTGGCGGTGGAGAACAGAATCCGTTGCAGAAAGTCGAATTCCCGCTCGTACTGGACCTCGATGAGGAGGATTTTCCGGTCCTGATTGCGGACCTTGAGGATGCGGCTGTCTTGTTTGAGTAGCTCTCAGAGAAAGCCTTCCAGGACTTCGTAGTTGGCCTTGCTGCGCAACAGGCGTTTGAGCGCCTAATCGAAGCTGATGAGTTTTCTCGGGTTCGTAGCAGGTAGGGAGCGTTTCTTCGTGTTCCCTTCGCGCCTTTGCGGTTTCTACGGGAACATTCACGTCGATTCATGTGATTCGTAGTTAAAACAGGGTGGATTGTGCCCGACAATGTTGCGCCTACTTAATCACCTTGTACAAAATGAATGTGATTTTTCGGCGACCATCTCGGCCTTCTTCACCGTTGCTTCAGCCTGTCTGATCGAGGCGATATCAATCATCTTACCCTCCAGCGTCACGGCCCCCGCCCCCGTTTGCTCTGCCTGCTCCAGGGCCTCCAGGATGCGGCGCGCCTGCGTCACCTCGTCGGCGGAGGGTTTGAAGAGTTCGTTTGTCGGTTCCACCTGGCTGGGGTGGATGACCATCTTGCCTTCACAGCCCAGGGTTCGCGCCCGTTTCGCGCTCGCCAGCCAGCCATCCGGGTCCTTGATGTCAGCGAAGGGCCCGTCGATCGGGCGCAATCCCTCGGCACGTGCCGCCGCCACCACACGCACCAGGGGATAGTGCCACATGTCGCCCCAGTGCAGCTGACGGTCGCCTTCGCTGTCTGCGTCCGTCAATACGTGGTAATCGGGGTTAGGTCCACCGATTGTCCTGGTCTGTATCCCTGCGGCCGCGGCGTAGTCGGCGGAACCGAAAATGATGCTCTCGTTACGGGGTGAAGCGGCGGCGATTTCGCCAATGTTCCGGAGCCCCAGGGGGGTCTCGATGAGCAGTTCGAGGCCGATCCGCTTTTTGATGCCCTTGGCCCATTCGATCTGGGTGAGCAGCATATCCACCGCATAGATGTCTGCCGCGCAGCCTACCTTGGGGATCAGGATCAGGTCGAGACGGCTGCCGGCCTGTTCCACCACATCCACCAGGTCCCGGTACATGTAGTGGGTATCCAGACCGTTGATCCGCACCGAGACACTCTTGCCGCGGAAATCCAGGTCATTCAGGGCAGCGATCACATCCTTGCGCGCCTGCGCTTTCTGGTCCGGCGGAACCGAATCTTCCAGGTCGAAAAATATCACGTCCGCCACGCCGGCCGCCGCCTTCTCGAAAAACTTCGGCTTGGCGCCGGGCACGGCTAGCGTGCTGCGGTTCAGGCGTGGGGTGCGGATGGGGATGGTCTTGAAGCTCATGGTAGGCGCTCTCCTGGTCGGTGGTGGAATTGCATCGTTCGGTAAGGGGTCATGGTCAATGAAGGCTTGGGAAAGGAACAAGCCACAGGATAGGCGTGTATCAACATTTTGTCCCTGTAACCCGAACCACCCTCAAAGAAAGCTACGAATCATGCGGATCGGCAGCGCGCGAGCACACCTATGACTTCAGCGCGGACTTCGTCGGCGTGCGGCTCCCGGATCGCTATCTGTTCGGCTACGGCCTGGTATTTCCGCTCAGACGTCCTCGTCGGCCACTGCATAGATACCGCCGGCATTGCGGAAATAGTCCCTGTAATCCAGGCCGTAGCCGAACAGATAGCGATCCGGGAGCCGCACGCCGACGAAGTCCGCGCTGAAGTCATAGGTGTGCTCGCGCGCCTTCTCCACCAGGACCGCGGTCCGCACATCGGTTGCCCTGTCTTCCAGGCAGGCCCGGACGATGGCATCCAGGGTGATGCCCACGTCGAGGATGTCGTCCACTACCAGCACATGCCGACCGTGCACGGAGGCCGTGGGCCGGTGCAACCAGTGCAGACTGCCGCCGCTGGTGGTGCCCCGGTAACGGGTGGCGTGGACGTAGTCGAGGGTGAGGGGAAACCCCAGCCGCGGCAGCAGACGACCGACGGCGATGACCGCGCCGTTCATGACGCAGAGGACCAGGGGGTCCCGTTCCGCCAGGACCTCGGTGATCGACTCTGCCAGCCGGTCCAGGATCCGCTCCATCTCCGCGCCGGATACGAGCAATTCTGCCCGGTCCAGGATGGTGGCGTACCGCTCTCGTGACAGTCTCATGGTGCTTGTTCCTCCGGGGTTTCCGGGACCCCGAGATCCAGGCTCGGGATGTCCAGTGCCTCAAGCTCCGCAACGGCGCCCAGGGCTTGCTGCCGGCGCGGTTCCAGGTGCGAACGCGCACGCTCAAAGCCGCCGCGACCGTGCATCCGCAGACAGCGCAGGTGCACGGTTGGGTCGTCGTGCCCACGCAGGGACTCGACCACCTCCAGCGCGGCGGGGCGGTTGTTGCACACCAGCAGGACATCGCAACCCGCCTCGAGGGCCGACCGGGAACGCTCGGCGTAATCACCACCGGCCGCGGCTGCGGCCATATTCAGATCATCGCTGAAGATGACGCCCTGAAAGCCGAACTGCTCGCGCAGGACCCGACGCAACCAGAATACCGAAAAGCCCGCAGGGTTTGGATCTACCTTGGGATAGACCACGTGCGCCGGTATGATCGCCTCCAAACCCTGGTGGATCAGGCGCTCGAAGGGGATCAGGTCCTCCAGCTCGATATCATCGAAGGACCGTTCGTCGAACGGCAGCTCGGTGTGGGAATCCGCGGCCACACCGCCGTGTCCGGGAAAGTGCTTGCCCACCCTGGCCATGCCGGCATCGTGCACGCCTTCGGTCCATGCCAACGCAAGGTCCGCTACCCGCTCGGCGCTGTCGGCAAAGGCGCGGTCTCCGATCACCCGGCTCACTCCCCGGTCCAGGTCCAGCACCGGCGCAAAGCTGAAGTCCACGCCCACGGAGCGCAGCTCGGCGGCCATCAGCCAGCCCACGGAGTGGGCGGCACGCCGCGCGTTCACCGGGTGCTCGCGACTCAGCGCACCGAAACGAGCGGCAGGCGGCAACCGGGTAAATCCTTCCCGAAAGCGCTGTACCCTGCCGCCTTCCTGGTCTACGGCCACCAATAGGTGGGGGTCGCGCAGCGCGTGGATGGCAGCGGTCAGCGCGGCGACTTGCTCCGGGTGCTCGAAGTTGCGGGCAAATAGGATAACCCCACCCACCGCCGGATGGCGCAGGATCTCCCGTTCCTCCGCGTCGAGCTCGACGCCTGCCAGATCCAGCATCACAGGTCCCAATGACACTGTTCAGCCCTCCCCTAACCGTAAACCAGGTTCGGCAGCCAAGTCGCGATCTGCGGCCACAGTGCCAGAGCCACCAACATCAACAGCTGAATGAAGATAAAGGGCATAACGCCGCGGTAGATGTGGCCGGTCCTGACCTGCGGCGGCGCGACTCCGCGCAGGTAGAACAGGGAGAAACCGAAGGGCGGAGTCAGGAAGGATGTCTGCAGGTTGATGGCGATCATCACCCCGAGCCACACCGGGTCCAGTCCCAGGCCCAGCAACACCGGCCCCACGATCGGGACCACGACGAAGGTGATCTCGATAAAATCGAGGATGAACCCGAGCAGGAACACCACCAGCATCACCAGGGCGACGGCACTCAGGGTACCACCCGGCAGCCCGCTGAGAAACTCGGTTACCAGCTCGTCACCCTGGAAGCCGCGGAACACCAGGGAGAACAGGGCCGCGCCGATGAGGATCAGGAAGACCATGCTGGTGACGCTGGTGGTCTGAGTCATCACCTCCCGGAGGGTCGCGAGATTGAGGCGACGGCGCGACCAGGCCAACAGCATGGCTCCCACCGCTCCCACGGATGCCGCCTCCGTCGGTGTGGCTATGCCCCAGAGGATGGAGCCCAGCACCGCCACGATCAGCAGCAGGGGGGGCAGGAGCGCCAGGAGTACCCGCCGCCCCAGCAGGCCCGGTGCGATCGTCCGCTCGGATTTGGGGATGGCCGGTACGGCCGCGGGACGTATCCAGGCCACCCCGAGCAGGTAGAGTAGATAGAGCAGGACTAACACCAGCCCAGGGATCAGGGCGCCCACGAACAGGTCCCCCACCGATACTGTCTCCGGCGCGAACAGGCCCATATCGAGTTGGGCCTGCTGATAGGCGGCGGAGAGCACATCACCCAGCAGCACCAGGACGATGGACGGCGGAATGATTTGCCCCAGGGTCCCGGAGGCGCAGATGGTGCCCGCGGCGACTCCGGGATCGTAGCCGCGCCGTAACATAGTGGGCAGGGACAGCAGACCCATGGTCACTACGGTGGCACCGACGATCCCGGTGCTGGCCGCCAGCAGCATTCCGACCAGGGTCACGGAGATCCCCAGACCGCCACGCAGGGATCCGAACAGCATGGCCATAGTGTCCAGCAGGCTTTCTGCCACCTGCGAGCGTTCGAGCATCACGCCCATGAACACAAACAGAGGCGCGGCGATCAGGGTCTCGTTGGTCATGACCCCATAGATACGGTTCGGCAGGGCGGCGATGAAGGCCGGATCGAACAGACTGAACCATTCTCCCAGGAAGGCGAAGACCAGCGCTGTCCCACCCAGGGACAGGGCCACCGGGTAGCCGGCAAGGAGTACCAGGCCCACCCCCAGGAACAGAAACAGGGGCATGAGCTCAAGCATCATCGCCCTCATCCACCAGCAGGGTGCCCTCGACGCCGGCCAGAAAAAGCCCGGTGCGCAGCACCCAGGCCAACCCCTGAATCAGCACCAGCACTGGCATGATGAGGATCAGGGTCTTGAGCAGATAAACGCCGGGAATGCCCCCCGCCTCCCGCGAGCCCTCCATGACCTCCCAGGACTCCAGGACATAGTCCCAACCGATCCAGGCGATAAAAACGCACACCGGCAGCAGGAGCAGGAGCGTACCCAGGAGGTCCACCCAGGCGCGCCCCCGCCGCGATAGCTTTTGATAAAGGATATCTACCCGCACATGGCCGTTGTGTCGCAGGGTGTAGGCCACCCCGAGCATAAACAGGGCGGCGTGCATGTAGGTTACTGACTCTTGCATGGCGATCCAGCCCAGATCGAAGGCGTAGCGCAGCACCACCACCAGGAACGAGACCAGCACCATGAAGAAGGAAAGCCAGGAGACGATGCGCCCGGTCCGGTCGCTGACCGCTTCCAGAGCGGTAATCAACGAGTGCAGGGTAACGCCCTTGCCGGGGGGCAATGTGCGCTCAGATGTCATCGGAGGTTACGGCGGTTTTGTGGATGGTCATGCGTTCGATGTCATAGGAAGGCATGCGGCACGTCAGGCAGGCCGAGCACCTATGGATTCCCTTTCAATTGACAAGTCGCTACCTGCTGCCAGTCGCCGGCTTCCAGCCCGTAGGATGCTGGTGAGCACCGGCCTGTGCAGGGATGCACAGGTAGGCAGCCAACCGCATCTGTGGACGAGGTAACGCAGGCGTCTCGCCTGCCGTCTGTGCCCAACAAGGTCCCTCGCTACGCTCGGGATAAACGTTGGGCACGGACCATCCTATTGATGCGGTTCGCCGTGGTCCCGTCCCTGGGACCGCCGATCACCACATCCTACCAACTGAACAGTACCCACTGGGGCACCGTATTGCTCCAGACCCGGTCTTTACGGGTGTCGAGCTCGCCATCCCCCGTGGTGTCCAGGAGATAGTAGGGCGGCCCGATCTGGGGCTGCACTTTCACCATATAGAGCTGACCACGTACTCGATATTCGTAGATGCATTCCTGCCCGGTCTCGATGATGGTAACCTCCGGTTCCATCGCTACCTCCCCGCCCCGGTAGGGTAACGGGAATAGCCCAGGCGGTTCCAGGTAGGTCCCGGACTCGGGCCCGTCCTGCGCCGCTGCCAGTGCAGTGCCGGCAAAGGCGGCAGCAAGGATCAGTTGTTGCATCTGTGTATGGCCCCTGTTGTCTCGGCGAAAGGATATGGTAGTTGAAAGGCGAATCGAGGGTAACCTCCTGTAAGTCCGAGACGTCCGATTTGAGTAAGAATGGGCGTCGGGCAGCGACTTGAGCTTGTCATTATGCGTCGGGCTTCTCATGCGACTGCCCATGGTATGATTTATACCCCTTTTGCCACGGGATTCCCTGAAACGCAGCGAGCCATTCTGTCTGCCGGATGCGAAGCCATTTTCCGAGGTTACCGACCTCGCATGCTTTGCCCCGACGGGAGATTTCGGTCTTACCTTCCGATTCTGTCCACCGGAAGACCAGGAGCTTACGGCTACTCCTTCCCCCTCCTTCACCATGAACACCGTTGGTTTTTACAGTATGGCGTCGATCCTCGTTTTAAACGGCCCGAATCTGAACCTGCTCGGCACCCGCGAGCCGGGGTATTATGGACGGGATACTCTGGAGCACATCGGTGCCGGACTGCAGCGCCGGGCCGTGGCGGCGGGACACCGGCTCGAGCTCGTACAGAGCAACGCCGAGCATGAGCTGGTGGCAGCGGTCCAGGACGCGGGCCGTAACGGCGTCGCTTTCATCATCGCCAACCCGGCGGCCTTTACCCACACCAGCATCGCCTTGCGCGACGCCCTGCTTGCCGTGGCGATTCCTTTCATCGAGGTGCACCTTTCCAACATCCACGCCCGAGAGCCTTTTCGTGCCCATTCCTATTTCTCGGACATCGCCGTAGGCACCATAACCGGCGTGGGTTCGCTGGGCTATGATTTAGCGCTGAGCGCAGTCATCGATCGGTTGGAACAGACCACTGTACAAAAGTAACAGCAATAACATGGACATTCACAAGCTCAAGAAGCTCATCGAGCTGCTGCAGGAGTCCGACGTCGCCGAGATCGAGATCCACGAGGGTGAAGAATCGATCCGGATCAGTCGTCACGGGACCGCGGAACTACCCCTGATCGCGTCCGCACCGTCCCTACCGCGGGCGTTCAGTACGGTACCCGCGGGCACACCCGGACCGGCCCCCGAGTCTGCGGTTCTCACCGCGGACGAGGCACCGGAGGAGAACCTGGTGCGTTCCCCCGTGGTCGGAACCTTCTACCGTGCCCCCGCTCCGGGCAGCAGGCCCTTTGTCGAGGAAGGCGAACAGGTGAAGGCGGGCGCTACCCTCTGCATCATCGAGGCGATGAAGATCCTCAACCAGATCGAGTGTGAGAAGGACGGCATGATCGCCAGGGTCCTGGTCGAGAATGGACAACCGGTAGAGTACAACCAGCCCCTGTTTGTGATCGAGTAAGGGCATCGCCATGATCGAGAAGGTGCTTATCGCCAATCGGGGAGAGATCGCCCTGCGCATCCTGCGCGCCTGCCGGGAGCTTGAAATCAAGACGGTGGCCGTGCATTCGGAGGCCGACCGGGAGCTCAAGCACGTATTGCTCGCCGATGAGTCGGTGTGCATCGGCCCGGCCCAGTCTCGGGACAGCTATCTCCATATCCCCGCCATCATCAGTGCCGCGGAGGTCACGGATACGATGGCCATCCATCCGGGGTACGGTTTCCTGTCGGAGAACGCGGACTTTGCCGAGCGCGTCGAACGGAGCGGTTTTATCTTCATCGGCCCCAAGCCGGAGACCATCCGTCTTATGGGTGACAAGGTCTCCGCCATCAAGGCCATGCAGCAGTCCGGCGTTCCCTGCGTACCCGGCTCCGACGGCCCCCTGGACGACAATAAGAAGCGGACCCTCGAGCTGGGACGTGAGATCGGGTACCCGGTAATCATCAAGGCCGCTGGCGGGGGGGGCGGTCGCGGTATGCGGGTCGTGCACTCGGAAGCCACTCTCCTGAACGCCGTATCCCTGACCCAGGCGGAGGCCGCCGTAGCCTTCGACAAGGCTACGGTCTTCATGGAAAAATACCTCGAGAACCCGCGCCATATCGAGTTCCAGCTCCTTGCTGACCAGTACAGCAACGCCATCCACCTCGGGGAGCGGGACTGCTCGATGCAGCGGCGGCACCAGAAGGTGGTGGAAGAAGCCCCCGCCCTCGGAGTTACCGACGCGCAACGCCGCGAGATCGGGGAACGCTGCGTCGAGGCCTGCCGCAGTATCGGCTACCGAGGGGTGGGCACCTTCGAGTTCCTGTTCCAGGACGGATGTTTTTACTTCATCGAAATGAACACCCGGGTACAGGTCGAGCATCCGGTCACCGAAATGGTCACGGGTATCGACATCGTAAAGGAGCAGATCTTTATAGCCGCCGGCGAGAAGCTGCGGTACCGGCAGGAAGACATCGCCATGCGTGGGCACGCCATCGAGTGTCGTATCAACGCCGAGGACTCCGAGACCTTCATCCCGAGCCCAGGACAGATCCGGGAATTCCACGCCCCGGGCGGTCCCGGCATCCGGATGGAGACCCACATCTACAGAGGCTACCGGGTTCCTCCCTATTACGATTCCATGATCGGCAAGCTCATCGCCCATGGAGAGAACCGCTCCGCCGCTATCTCACGCATGCGCAGCGCCCTGCGCGAGACGGTCATCGACGGCATCAGCACCAACATCGACCTCCAACGGCAGCTCCTGCGGGACGCCGCCTTTCAGGCCGGCGGCGCCAATATCCATTACCTGGAGAAAAAGCTCGGCATGTGAGAGGCTCGCAGGGCGGGGACGGGATCGGTAATGCTCAGCCTACCTGCGCAAGTAATCGCTGCATCATCCCTTGCGCCTGTCCCAGGTAGCCCGTGCCGAACAGATTCAGGTGGTTGAGGATATGGTAAAGGTTATAGAGGTCCTTGCGCGTCCGGTATCCCGGATCCAGTGCCCAGGCCTCAGTATACGCGGCGTAGAAATCCCCGCTGAAGCCACCGAAGAGCTCGGTCATGGCGATATCCGCCTCGCGGTCGCCATAGTAAACGGCCGGGTCAAAGATAACCGGATGTCCATCCTGGTCGAAGCTCAGGTTGCCCCCCCACAGGTCACCGTGGAGCAGAGAGGGGACCGGGTCGTGGTCGATCAGGGCGGGCAGGGCAGCAAGCAGTCGTTCGCCCTGATCCAGAAGCCGGCGGTCATACCCGTTGCGGGTGGCCAGGTCGAGCTGAAACCCCAGCCGGTGTTGGCTCCAGAACTTCACCCAATCCCGCTCGGGGCGGTTCGGTTGATGCGTGGAGCCGATGGTGTTGTCACGACCCCATCCGAAGTCGGTCCGGGAGGTAAGGTGCATCGCAGCAAGCTGACGACCCGCCTCGGCGGCTCCATCCGTCCCGCGCCCACCGAGCGCGATATGCTCCATGACGATGTAGGATTGTCCACCTGCAGTGCCGGTGCAGAGGGGGCGCGGGACCCGAAGCGTGCCGGTGTGCGCCAGCTCCGCGAGCCCTGCGGCCTCGGCCTCGAACATAGCGAGTCGATCCGGGCCGTTAAGCTTCACGAAATAATAGGGGGGACTGCTACCCAGGCAGTAGGCTTTATTGATGGAGCCCCCACCCACCGCGCGCGGGGTATCCGGATCAGTCCGTTTACCGCCGGCGTCGCTGATTGCCGCGACGATGGCCGACCAGTCGATCATCTTATGATCACCCTCGCTCAGATAAATATCAACAGCCCCTGATTGCCCCTTAGCGCAGGCCATTGCACCAGGAGTTTACCGACCCCGAATTCAAGCATGTTGCAGGAGCTCCATGCACTCCCCCCCGATCTTCCGGAGACCGCCCCCTGCGACCTCGCGGCCGTACTCGGTGGCCCGACCCTGATCCACTTGCCCGGAGACCGTGAGCCGGCCCTGTTCGTTTCCGTGCTCCTGCACGGGAATGAGCCCGTGGGCTGGGACGCCCTGCGCTCCCTGCTCGCCGACTACCGGAAACGCTTTGGTACCCTGCGCCTACCGCGCGCCCTGAGTCTGTTCATCGGCAATGTCTCCGCCGCCGTTGCAGGAGTACGCCGCCTCCCGGATCAGCCCGATTACAATCGGATCTGGCCCGGCTGTGAATCCCTGCCGACGCCGGAGCACGCCATGATGCGGCAAGTCGTCACCATCATGCGGCAGCGAGGCATTTTCGCCAGCGTGGACATCCACAGCAACACCGGCTACAACCCTCACTATGGTTGCGTCAACGTCCTGGACAACCGCTACCTGCACCTGGCGACCCTGTTCAGCCGTACCCTGGTCTACTTCACCCACCCCCGCGGCGTACAGTCCATTGCCATGAGTCGGCTGGGCCCGGCGGTAACCCTGGAGTGCGGGAGGGTAGGGGAAAAGCATGGCGTGGACCATGCCCGCGAATACCTGGACGCCTGCCTGCACCTGTCTGCGTTACCGAAACACCCGGTGGCCTCCGGTGATATCGACCTCTTTCACACCGTCGCCCAAGTCAGGATACCGGAGAAAGTGAACTTTGGATTTCCGCCGGGGCAGGCCGACATCCTGTTGAGCCCGGAGCTGGAGCGCTTCAATTTCCGGGAGCTGCCCCGTGGCACGGCCCTCGGCCGTGTGAACACGCCCCACGGGGTTCGGCTCGAGGTCCGAGACGAGCAAGGCAAAGATGTCGCCGACCGTTATTTCTCCATCACGCACGGTGAGTTGCGTTTGAAGCTGCCGGTAATGCCTTCCATGTTCACCCCCGACGAGGCCGCCATTCGTCAAGATTGCCTTTGTTACCTCATGGAACGCTACAACGACCATTCCCCACCACGGGGATGATAAGTGATGAATGCCATCTTCCTGGAGAGGCTTCGCCTCAGACCGACAAGTGCCCAACTCGGGCTTCCTCGCGAAACTCCAATCGGACAGGATTTACAGGATTACACAAGATTTACAGGATTCTTGTCGTTCCTGAAGTTCCTACGCCCTCTCACACGCTTACCAAACCAGCGAGCGCTCTTCACCACAAAAAATCCGGTTCATCCTAAAAATCCTGTTAATCCTGTACGATTAGCGGGCGAGACTGGACTTTTCCTTAAGCCCACGAGGCGTGAATTTTTGTACGGAAACCAAACAACCACGAAAAGCACGCAAGGAGGAATCATAGTGTAGCTGTTAGGCCGGTACGGAGTTTAACCTCAGGTCCCGGAAATGCTAACCCGCGTCTCACCTGTGGCGGCAGCTTGCCGAGCGACCTCAGATTCCGTAGTCTTACTTATTTGCACCTCCAACCATTCGGCGCAACAGCCTCCGCTCATGGATACCAGCATCGACAGTGCCCGCTTCAACATGGTCCGGCAGCAGATCCAACCCTGGAATGTCGTGGACGACAGGGTCCTGTCGGTGATGGCCGATATCCCAAGGGAGCAGTTCGTTCCGGCGGCCTATCGCAACCTGGCCTATGCGGATATGGAGGTCCCCATCGGGGAGGGGCAAACCATGCTGGCGCCCAAGGTGGTGGCCCATCTGCTGCAGGCCCTCGACATCCGGACCGACGATAAGATCCTGGAGGTCGGCACCGGGACCGGTTATGTAACGGCCTGTCTGTCCCGTCTCAGGGGGTGGGTAGTGAGTGTGGAGCTCCACGCGGACCTGGCGGAGCAGGCGCAGACGGTACTGCAGGCGCTGGGGCTGCGGCGGTTGGAGGTGCGGGTCGGGGATGGTCTCGAAGGGCCGGTGGCCGGAGGCCCCTTCGACATGATTGCCGTGACCGGCTCCCTGCCGAATACCGAATCACTGGAGATACTGGAAGAGCAACTGGCCCCCGACGGGCGCCTGTTCGCCGTCGTCGGTGAAGAACCGGTCATGGAGGCCCTGATCGTGACCCGCGTCACCGACCGGGGCTTCCGCCGTCAGTCCCTGTTCGAAACCTGCGTGCCTGCACTAGAGAAGATCCCGGCACCGGAAAGATTTGTCTTCTGATGCTCGGTTGGGACACCTTAAAAAGGTTAGCTTTACGCTAAAAAAATACCGCAAGATGTTGGATGCGCAATGCCTTGAATACGACATCGCTGCTCAGGGCTCTACAATACGGGATGCCATTTTCGAGTTTCAAAGAACCTTTGTCGCTGAACTAACTGTTTGCGCAAGCAACGGACAGTCACTTGAGGAAATAGATGCGGCACCTAACTATTATTGGAAATTGTTTGAACGTGCTGGAGCACCTTTGCGCGATGATCCGATTCCGCCATTCAGGTTCCCTGATGCCCTCCCTCCAAGGCTGATCCTGCCAACGTATCGGCAGTTACGCGTGGCGTAAGTATCCATGGCGTGCCCATTCGTACAAATGCCGTCGATTGATGAATTTATCGATCGGGCGACCACATCAAGGCGATAAGCAGTTGCATGTCATACTTCGTAATTGATTAGCGAGGCAGCTTCTCGCGCGGCCGCGTTCTGGGGAGAGGCGTCCCCCGAGGGTTGGAGGTTATCAGGATGCACCGGAAGCGGAGTCGGAGGGAATCGGATCAGATGCCTGACTGTCAGAACGGAACGAGTCCATGAGCCCGCTGACCAGAGACTTTCCGCGTTTGCGTGCGGTCTCGATGATGGTCTTGAGCGCTGCATAGGCGTTCGCCCCGTCGGCGCTCTTCGAGCACCTTGTCGACTACCACAGTTCCAAAGCCCAGGCGTCGTACACGTCAGCGCGCGGTCGGTATGCATCACGCCGCCATAATCCGATGGGATGAGCTCGCGGACCCCCTGGTGGCGATGACGTAAACGGATTTGGTAGACCGAT
>Ga0209782_1000190_pt1 | contig 24294 bp, 17 predicted proteins | sample WorMetmaBAHAMAS1_FD_187390 | JGI IMG/M metagenome (GOLD analysis project Ga0209782, IMG submission 187390) | Marine gutless worms symbiont microbial communities from Max Planck institute for Marine Microbiology, Germany - Inanidrilus... | ecosystem: Host-associated > Annelida > Digestive system...
GTCCCTATAAGGGGTGTGGTTACGTCACATGACCCATTTTAAAATTTGGGTGCCCTATACATATCTCAGGAATGGCTGAGGTTAAAGCTGTCAAATTTTGTACAAAGGGAGACTACTTGTATATCAAGTTTTGCCAAAGGGATGACAAATCACCCCTATAAGGGGCATGGTTTTGCTCACGTGACTCATTTTTGTATGCACAACTGTGGAGTTAGAAAAAATTCTCCACGGCACTCGGTGAACTGCGAGAAACAATGTTATCGACTACAGACTACTGATTATCGCACCTTCGACAGTCGACACTAGTGCTGCCATACACTAAGGCTTAAGCTCCATTGGTTCGATTTGTCACCGTGTTTGTTTCAAACTTGCTTGTATAACATATAGAGAGCAAATCGATTAAGTGGAGTTTGAGCATTATCGTTCAAATATGCGGGTAATAACTGACAGTTCTCCGTCTGTGTAGCAATTTGCTATCGACCTACGCTCGTTGCCTGGTAATTGCCGGTTGGGCGGTGCAATATGGTCGATTTTACATGAAGCAGCATCATGTGGTCCATTGGCATTAGCATATATACTTGTTTGGTATACTGTTGCAGCTATCAAGCATATGCTACACATGTTTATGTTCAAAGTCTTGTTGCTGTGCCAATTTTCATAAAGAGAAGGTTTTGTCATGTGGTGCTGAAGTGAGAGCTACCCTTGATCTTGATTTGTGTAAACCTTTTGTTGGATGAACTGATGAAATGTCTGTTCAGCAGGCGGTGCATATGCAGACTCAGTGTTGATGGGAGTTGTAGAATGATCATTCTGTGCTTTTGTCTGTTAATATGTATTGTAGGGTAAGGTGTTTGTGTATGACAAAGTATTCAGACCCAATGCTACACAGGAGAGTGTGTATAACATGGTCGCAAAACCAATTGTGAAAGGTAACATGCTTTTTGTGATATGTCAGTTTCAGTTTTATGTCTAGTGATATTTGTCGTGTTATGAATGCTTTCAGAATTTAAAATTAGACTGTTAATTGTTAGTTGGTCACCCAAGTTTTACAGTTTTTTTGTGAATTAATAGTTGTATTGAAATATTTTACTGTTTTTTCTTAGATACACATTACAAGAACCTGCATTCAGAATGTTTTATCAGTGCACTACTTTCAGTATTTTGTGTAATAAGTAAGCACATAAGTATATTTTTACTATAATTTAGAGTCAGTGCATAATGTATAAATGGTTTTTGGATAGGTATCTTGCTTATTACAGCCAGCGTAGCGAGGATGTATAGGTTTTGCCTTGTTTTATCTTCTGTTAAAAGCTTACGAAAAAAGTATGGGTTTTGCTGTTTACAGATGTGTTATCCGGTTACAATGGAACAATATTTGCGTATGGTCAAACAGCAAGTGGAAAGACCCACACTATGGAGGTTTGTGATTTTAAGCATAATTTTGCAATTCGCTTCTTGGTATTATCTAGAAAACACCCTGCTTGGTTTTACTGAGTTACCTGACCACACAGTTATTAGCGGAATGAAAACTGAAGATAAATATGACTGCGTTTTGCTATTTTTGTCACATGTCGGTATTCATCATTGGTACTGTCATTGGATAGCCTGTGTAAAAGAGGCAATGTGCTGGATGAAGAAAAAGATGGGGGCCAGATCATTGGTTAGGGTCTTAGCTTTTCCTTTTAAAAGTAGTTTGACACTATTGGTTGGGTGCCAGGAAGGACGTACAGCCTATAAGTACAACCTCTGCTGTTGATTTCCAGACATTTTTTTCTGGGACAAGTGGAACAGAAAACTAACGGAGAACCATCTAAGCCAAGTTTACCAAGCAACAGAGGTAGGTATGTCAGTATCATTGTATGACCTGCGTAGCTTAGTGATTATAGACAGTATAGTTGACGTTGCTGCCGTAGTTTAAAAGAAGTCCCAATTCAAATGATAAGCATATATGAGGCCTCAAAATAAAAAGGATATTTATGTAGCACCTTATTATAAATTAGACTCATAGCCACACTGGACCTGAGCTCTCGGCTGTAGTCCATGGATGGATCAGCACGTGCGATGTTGACAAAGAACTTGAGACGTGTGGTACGGATGATGTGTGCTTGCTGTGAAGTGTCACATAATAGCAGCTGTTGGTAGTACTTGCATTCTGTAAACTACATTTTATGTGAATTGTTAGATAATTGTTGCCGTTTGTATTTTCAGGGAATAATTACAGACTCAGAAATCCAAGGAATTATTCCGCGAATTATTGGTGACATTTTCAGCTATATTTACCAGATGGATGAGAACTTGGAATTTCATATTAAGGTTTTGTTATATTTGCTTAATGTGCTGTTGTCTATTTCTTTTTTATCAGCTTTGTTAAAGTGCAATTTACTTAAAACTTTAGCATTTATTATTATGATAATTAGTAACATTTATTACATGCATTAGTTTTGGTAAACTGTTTCTTCTACTTTGTAATTGTGTCTGTTGATTTAAAGCTGTATGGTATACCATATTATTTGAATGATTTTGTAGAAATTTTGGGGGTATTTTAATTTTCTTTGTTGCGGTAATTTTTTTTAGTTTGTGGTAAGCACTAGTAACTTTGAATTCTTATGCACATACAGGTATCCTATTTTGAAATCTACATGGACAAGATTCGTGACTTGCTTGACAGTAAGTGCTTGTTATTTACCCCCCTCCCAACTGAGTACTTATTTTATTCTTAAAGATATGTGTTAGTGTTTGATTAAGATGAATTACTGAAGATCAATTTTAACTGGTGAAATCACATTTAATGATGGTTATAATTAGCCAACTGTGGTAATAGTGTGGCTTGTGACTACGGGTTGCATGTGCGTATCTGTGAGTTTGGTATGTTGTGGCTAAATGTCCAAAAGATCAAGTTGATTTTTGGTGTGAGGGTTTGTATACCACAGAGAACAGTTACTTTGCAATAGAGATGGTCTGGATATGCCTATGAAAACAGCGATCTCTATATACTTCAATAATGAATGCAATCCGTAGAATTAGCAAATGCCTACAGCCTTCGAATCATCAGTTGAAAGCCTATGTCTGTAGAAGATTTTCAGTTTTCAGTATATTTCAGTTTGCATCATAGCAATTGCTGAGCTTCTATTTTAACACTGTGTATGTACACTGTGTCTATAAAATGACACTGATGTTGCCCACTGTATCTTCAATGCACATCAACTGATTTTAATAACTTTGGCAGAGATCTTGCTGAGAGAGTATGCTATTAAATGGTTATCTGTTATACCATCTCTCCTGACTAATGTCTCTGCAATACCTGGGGAAACATGAACCCTGGAAATCGGGTCTTTTTAGTCATGCTGTATGTATCCGGAAAACGACATTGCTTTGGCTTTTCCTTCGACATTTGTCAACCAATTTTGATAATTTTTTTTCTATACAATAAGGCTGTATTACTAGGCACAGAGTGCAAATATTATTTTTTGCATAGCCATTTTTGTGCAACATCAGTTTGTTAACAAGATCAGCTGTGTAGGTGCTGCGTAATATGCCGCTGCCAGAATGATGGTCGACCGACCAAGTAACCCGTACTTTTGCAACAACTTGTAGACGCTGTTTACGTTTCATCTTTTCTAGAAAACTCTCGTAGCATTGTAGCCTTCTAAATTGAACAATTTTTACATCAGAATTTTATCTTTATTAGTAATTGGTATGCTGACAAACAACCGATGATGTCAAAAATGAGTTACTTCCGCCTTTACTAAATTGCAGCAAGTTAAGGAAGTAATAGCAAAAGGACATGACAATTAAATAGGTTTATGATAGCACAAACTCCGTAGCTATTACGTGCCAAAAATTATTAAAATTAGTTTATCACTGTTGAAGATATAGCAAGCCAAAGCAGTGTCGTTTTTGACATGCAGCATGATTGAAGAGACCCAATTTCCGTGGTTCTTGTTTCCCCAGGTAGTGCAGAGACATTAGTTAGGAGAGGTGGAATAACAAATCACCATTCTACAGTGTATTCATTCAACAAATTGTTTGCCAAAAATTAGCAAAATAGGTTGATGTGCATTGAAGTTATAGTGTGCAACGTCAGTGTCGTTATTTTAGACACAGTGTAGTATCACTGGTACAGTTGATATTCAGTTGGAATGACTGTCTGTGGTGTTGCAGTTACAAAGACTAACCTTGTAGTTCATGAAGACAAGAACAGAGTTCCTTTTGTAAAGGTGAGATAGCATTTCTGTCAGTGTTGCTGAAGAGGATAGAATTTCCAACTAGTGACAGAATCGATTTGTGTAATGAATGACGAGTATGCAGTACGTTACTGTAATGCCTCATAGCTGTCATTTATTTACATTTATAGCATGAATATGCTAATAATATCTCCATGGTATTGAAGCAGATGTGAATGCTTGAACATGCTGCATGTTATACATGAGATTTGTTATACTACTAATAAAACTGTGCATATTGCAAGTGCGTTCAGTCGTAATTGTGTTAAACACCTTGTAACATATTAACATTTCTTCTGGTAGCGGACATTTTGTTTTGACTTGTGTAAAACATTTCTGATGACTCGGTGTATCAGGTTTCATGAATGTAATGTAGTATTGCTGTTGTTGAACGTAGGGAGCTACAGAGCGATTTGTGTCCAGTCCTGAAGAAGTCATGGAAGTGATCGATGAAGGAAAGGCAAATCGACATGTGGCTGTTACTAGTAAGTATTTTCTGTTCATTTTGGATTTTCGTTAGATTCTCAGATTTTTATTACATTTTCATAATACTGAATTTGCCGTATCATTTATGTGTTGTATTGTTTAGCTCGCTCGGCAAACTTGCCGACCGGCTATATATTTTGCTTGCGTTTATTTCTTTTTTTTAAATTATCGCTTGGAGAACGATTATCTCAGGATTTACTGGACCAATTTTCGCAATCTTTTACGGAATGAAAGCATTTTGGGTGTAGATGATTCATCTGGACCTCTTTTTTTCGATATCTCAAGGGATATTGCCATGGCAACCAATTTTGTGGAAAAATTGCAAACTGCCGTCATTTGTTGCTCTGGCATTCCGAAATGGAGTGGAGTATTGCTACATCAGTGTGTGCATTAGCAGCGTTAATTGTGCCTCTATATCGTGTAAAAGTTTGTTAACTTTGGTCCAGTAACTCCTGAGTTGACAGAGCTCATTTGTGAATTTTTGGTACGACACAGCAAAAATTGGCATATCCAGCCAAATATGTCAAGATGTATTGGATTGATTTTTACTTTATAATCTTTTCACCATATGAAAGCATGGAGATGATCGATATGAACTTCTTTTCTTCCTATTTATAAAGGTTGTTGCAATGGCAACCTGTGAATGTTGGTAGCAAGTAGTGAACGCTGACTGATACCACCTGCATTCTTTGCACAGCATTCCAAAATGAATTGCAATATCGCTATATAGATGTGTGCATTAACAGCAGAGATTACAGAGCTACATCATGTAAAAATTTGGTGAACTTCTGCCCAGTAACTCCAGAGATTAACATAGCTCATTTGGATACCTACGTACCTATATCGGGCAAAAATCGACCCACACACCTTGATTCATCGTGCTGTCATTCAGAAATGCCACGCAGTATTGGAATGCTGATGGATGTATTAACAGCGGCAATAATCAGGCTACACCTGATATAAATTTGGTGGCTTTCTGGCCAGTACCTCTAGAGTTTATGCAATTAGCTGTGTACAACAGGCGTCGATCAGCACTCGGTTTAATATATCTACGTTCGCTAAGTGGCAGCGCAGTTATTTTTCACTACTAATTGCTAGGGGGCAACGCCGAGCAGGCTATATGCTAGGCTTTGCCACGCATTTCCAGTTATATTTTTACTGCACAGTGCTGTGCTAATGTAGTGTATGCTATGATCATGTTTCTTTGACTGTCCAGCTGTTGCAATGAAATGTCTGGACATAATTATTAGCTATTACACAAGTTATGCCACATAACAACCCAAGGATTCTAAATATTATGTTGCCACAGATTTTTGTATAATTCCATTGGGATCACTTCAAGAGGATCTTCAAATACATATTCTTTCTGAAAAAGAATCTTCGGTGTATCTCGCACAGGTTTTTTATGGGAGGGATGACCTATCTGTCACCCAACCAACAGTGTCAAAGCACTGAAACAAACTCCGAAGTTATCTTGCTGATCTCAAGGACTCTACAAAGAAAACATATCATTACTACAAAAAGTGAAAGTTGTATGCACCATTTATGAATTATGACATTGTGTATGACCTTTATTGACCTAAGAATGCCCCAAATTGCCCCATTCTGTGCCCGTACCTGACGTGAGTTTGTGATGCTGAATTGGTCTGCTGTTGTTAAGACATGAATGAACATTCGTCGCGGAGTCATTCCGTCTTTCTAATCACTGTCAAGCAGGAAAATACCGAAACAGAAAAGAAGCTGAGTGGGAAACTGTATCTTGTCGATCTTGCTGGCAGTGAAAAGGTATTAGTTTATTTACAATTAATTACATTGAAGCAAAGCTATGAAGCAGAAAACTTAGTCAGTGGAACAAATGGATCCTGTTAACAGTTTGTTATATAGCAGCCTTTTATTACACGAATAAAGCTCTTATTTTATATACGCACTCCATATTATTTAATATGAAAACATCTTATTTTATATAGGCCTAGCTAAAGACTGATTTACTGATTGTATATGTTTGAACTTTATTTGTTTTTATTGACTTTGTGAAGAAAGCATATTGTCTGTGGATTTTTTAAATTTTGACAATATCTCAGCATGGAGATACCGAACATCTGTGTTGGGAATTGGGATTACAGGTTTCCCAAAGAAGAACCATTGGGGATAATTGCAGCACTTTTTTCAGGCTGAATACCCTTCATGTCACCAATTCAACAGGGAACAGTCACAAAACACAGCAATTTTTGATTTATAAATTTTCTTTACATAGTTTGTTAGGTTACATTTACATGATAGCACTCTGTAACTGTAACTAAAGTATTTATATTGCGCTTCCTACTAAAAGACCAGAAGCGCATTACAGAGTCATTTACATATATTCAGCAAAGCCCCAGTTAAATAATACAGTTTTAAGTTTTTCTAGTTACATCTACAGTATGGTGCCACTGTATTCTTTTTTCGAGGATCTATGAGTGGATTTATGGATTTATGAGTGCTTTCTCGTTGAAATATTGTAGCTGTTATTGCAAAGATGTATTCTTGACTGGAAAATTGCCAGCATTAAACAGGTGTGGATGAATTGAAATGATTAGGTGAGCAAGACTGGTGCGGAAGGATCAGTATTGGATGAAGCCAAAAATATCAACAAGTCACTGTCGGCTTTGGGCAACGTCATTGCTGCATTGGCAGATGGACAGGTGACTTCAACAGCATTTGCGACCAACAACATCAATAGTTGTAACATTATTTTGTCATGCTCGCTGTAACTATCAGAAGTCTGATTCAATACTCACATGACACAGTAATAGAAGTGTTATTTACAGTTATTCACGAAGAACACACCATTAAGTGGAAATTTTGTGTTGAGTTCAAAGTTTAATTAGTTTTTTGTCTAGCCTGTTTTCTTATGTCAGTAGATTAAATTAATTTTTTTTGTGTATATGAACATAATATTTACTGGTAAGATTTTAGTACATCTGGTAAGTGTAATAATAGTAGAGTTTTTGATTCATAGTAAATAACAGAAGCAGTTGATTTTTACTTTACTAATAGGGTGCTGTTAAAGTACAGTTTGAGGATCAAGATTTTGATAAATTAATTACCGGTATGTAGTTTATTATTAATTGCATTTTCTGTATATTACTTGCAGGCAAAGGGTTTACAGTTGTAATTGTTATATTACGTGTTCGTCTTGTAAATTGTGATGCTGCAGGGTTTTATTCCGTACCGTGACAGCAAGTTGACACGCATCCTGCAGGAGAGTCTCGGTGGCAACGCACGCACGACGATGGTCATCTGCTGTTCTCCGGCATCATTTAACGAAACTGAAACTAAATCGACACTGCTTTTTGGCCAAAGGTGTGTTGTCTGTTGTCATTGTACACTGGTACATCGATTGCTAGGAATTTTACTGTATTTATCATTTATAAAGCAGAAGCATGATTTGCTTAATTTTAAAATGTTTTTGTATTCTCATATAGCACTACAGTTATTGACCCATCGGTGGTGGATGTGTATGTTGCTTTACTTTTTGGTTTTTGAGTAATATTTTAAAGCTATAATGTATGAACAAATGGTTTTGATGAGATCAATGGTTGTTTTTTTAGCCGACTGTGGTAATGGTTTGGTTTATGCTGTGGATTTTTTGTGTGTTTCAGAGCATATGAAATTGGTTATGTATTTGCATTGAGTTGGTTTTGGTGTGGAGATTACCTCAGACAATGGTTACTTTGTATCAGATAGGGTCCAGAAACGAGATCTCGACCAGTGATGCGGTGTTGAACTTGGACTACGAGATGTGAAAAGATAGTTATGTTCAAGTTTTAAGAATTATGCTACATGACAGTGGCTCGATGTTTACGGGTACATTTGCACCGAGGTCGGCAAATCCAGCAGTGTCTAATATCTTGTTATATGATGATGATACACAGATTTGTAGAGCGCATCCTAAATAGTCCTCAGATGTGCCGTGAGTCCCAGTCATGTGGGTGGGTCTTGAGATGTCGCGCGAACGCCAGAGGCGAGAGCGTTGCGGTTCGAAGGGCAGCTGGCAGACTGTTCCAGATGTGTGGGCCGGCGATATGACTACAAGCTCACGGCTTGTTTGTATATTAGAGCGAAAACGATAAAGAACACGGTGATGGTGAATGAGGAGCTGACGGCGGAGGAGTGGAAACGTCGTTATGAGAGAGAACGAGACAAATGTGCGCGACTGCGAGGTCTCATCGAACGCTACGAGGCCGAACTTGCTCGTTGGCGCCATGGTCAGTTGTCCTGTGTCTTAATAGTTAGTTAGTTAGTTGATGTTTAACATCCTTTTTCAGCACAAATATATGGCTATATCAGGGATGAAAAGGTCACGAAAGCTATCCCTACCCAGTATAGGAAGGCCAGCGATATATTAACCTCAACCCTGGCCGCCTTTTTATTCAGCAGCCACTCAAAAAAGGGAAAGGGATCGAGAGGCTCATTTAAATTATTGCTCATTTAAATTATTACACCGGCGCCGATAACAGGGAGAGACAACTTCACACCACAAGACGAAAATAAATAAAATACAACACAAACTGTGTCTTAATAGTAACTGGACTACACTTTGTAGAGCACATACCTATATGGTTGATCCATTAAGCAACATGTAAATTGATGTAAATTGTCCCAAACTGCACCACAACTAGTTTTTGTAACTTCATTTTTAGCTTTTGTATCAGTTAACTACTGGACGAAATGTACATGTGATACAGTGTGAAGAATATGTTTATGGTCACATGCAAACTTTAATCAACTCTTCTCTGGTTTATAATCTATTTATTTTCCAAATTTCATGAAAATATGCACATTTTTTGTTATCCTGTTAACAGACAGAAAAATGGCAGTGAAAACATTACTCTCATGAAAGTGGTGAAGGTAGAGATAATAAGTTAATATTTTTAGACAACTTAGATTATTTACCAGCCACTAATTATCTCTGTATTTTTCGGAGTCTGGTGGTGCGTGAAGGTTGGATGAGGCTACTGGTTGTGGTCCGTGCAGTCAGTTTCATTCAGTGATTTGACACTGCTGGTTGGGAAGGGAAGTTTTGATTGGACTAATCTGTGTCACTTATCTCAAAAGATCTTTTCCGGAACTAGTGGAGGAAAAAATCAATGGAGACTGGCTAATCTAAGTTCTAAAACTTTTATTAAAATGGAAGTAGACAGATAAGAAGTGAATCGTTGGCTTGTATTATATAGTTAGATGTTTCTTTAGCACGACTGCATGCTTGTAGGTGAGTCGGTGCCAGAAGATGAACGCATTGAGGTGAAGGACTCGGCTGGTGATTCTCTGCTGAATGCGTCCAGTTCAACACACAACCTGCCTCTGATTGCTGGCACACTGATGCCTGGTGCGGCTTCGGCAGCTGCAGTGAGTGATGTGGAACGAGCCACATGGCAGCAGGAGAAAGAGAAACTCTACCAGCTGCTTGATGACAAGGTTTTTTGCGCTGAATTATTGCGTGTAGTTTGTAGCATGTACTGATTTGCACTCAGAAGCTGTCAGCTATCTCTTCCTTTTCGCACTTTGTTGAATTGCTTACTAAGATGCCGAAGCCCGTGTCATAAATCCATGCAGATGGGGTTCGCCTCAGCAGCCCACGTTGATTGTGGTCATTAGCAAATGTGTCAGCAGTTGAAATGCTTTGACAGAAATGGTCAATAGCATTTTATCCTGTGGAAATGTGACTGAACTTTGATAATGTTATCGTCATTTGATCACTGGATGACCTACAAGACAGTTTATTGGGCCTATTCTATGGGGCCATAGCGGTCCCCTCTGTCACTCATTGTCGTTGTCATGGACATCGATGCGCAGGCGGCGTGCGACAGTGGCGGCGTGCGACAGTAGCGACACCTGGTGAATGGCAATGTAAAACAGCTCGCAGTGGCGAATGGGCCCAACATTTTTCAAATGCTTCTTGTTGGTTTTAATCATGTAAATAAGTAATAGTGGCAGGTATTTTCTGTGTTTGTTGAGGTTTTCGTGCCCGAGTCATCAGTGTTACTTCAGATGAGGGCTTCCTAGTTGTTGATATATGATCACTGATGACGACGATGATGCGTTGTCAGGACGATGAGATCAGCAGCACGACGGAGATGGTGCAGAAGCTGCAGGAGCAGCTTGCCGAGCAGGAAGAACTGATAACGGCTGCACAGCGCGAGCGAGACCAGGCGCAGGCCGAGTCACAGCGGCAGCAGTCGCTGAGTGAAGCGTCAATGAACGAAGTGAAGGAAGTGCTGCAAGCGCTCGAGGAGCTGGCGCTGAGCTACGAGCAGAAGACACAGGAAGTGCTATCCAAGGACAGAGACAACGAGGCTTTGACGGAAGAACTCACCAGGAAGAAGGTAACTGTTCATCGATAGTGCAGTGCCGTTGTTGCATTTGCTGTTGCACATTTTAACAGTTCCTGTATAAAAATATGATATGTACATTAGTTATTTTGCTTCTGCATAGCATTATTTTCTTAGTCTTGTGAAATTAATTTTTTCATTCTATTAAAAATTATGCATCAAGCTTTTACATGTTTGAAACAATTTCAGTTTTTTTTACCATTTATTTTTGTGTTACATGTATGCTATGTATTCTTTATTTGACTGTGCAACATTGTGGAGTTCTCAGCAGACACTGTCTGCAGAATTACCAAAGCCATTATATCTGGCATGATCTATATGCTTTGCTTTGACAATGTTGCCACTGAAGCAGGTGGGAGCTCAGGTTGTCAATGTTTATGCTATTGTTACTGAAATGTACTGACTGAGTGATGATGTCAGATATGCTGCATCGGCACTTCGCACACCGTATTGCTGCAGATGGTACAGAGATATCTTATGCGGACTGGTGGTCTGCAGCTAGTCTGATGCTTCTTTCTTTCTATTTACTCTGTCGGGAGACTGCGTCGTAATGAATGGAGCTGATGATGTGAATGAGTGACTGATGTTGGTGCTCAGGGCGAGCTGCACTTGATCGAGAGTGAGATTACGCAGCTGCGCGAGAACAACCTTCTACAGAAGAAACGTCTGATGGAAACTGTCAGCAGCGTCCTCAAAGATCTAGCAGAAGTCGGCACTGCCTTCGGAGGAGAACTAAAAGTAGTTATTTTTACGACTTCCCTAGTTTTTCAGTAATTTGAAAGTCGTAGTACAGATGTTGTAACATAGCTGGTATTTGGGTACAGTTGCACAATGCTTAGTTAATTGTAGCCATAACTTAACTGAATGGTGTCATTATGACAGCAGCAGCTTGCTGACAACCTGCTTAGCAGTGGAAATCGTTCTGGGCTAAGTCCGTGTTACTTGCATACTTATTTCATCTGTTAGTCTATTTCAGTTTGTATTACATTAATACCTCCATGTTGGTAGTTAATAAGGAATCAGTACTGCTCTTGAGACTAGATATCACTGGAATCAAATTACTCATAATAGTGCTGTTTACAAAGCGGTGTTGACCTTGTTTATCATACATTAACATTTTTGTATAGCAATAAGCTGTGGTACCTCTATGTACAATGCTGTAGTAGTAAAAAGGAGTTCACTTACTATGTAGCCATGTCCACAGCGTTAAGCATTGCATAACACAGATGTTTGTCCTGTCTTTTTGTTACTCAACTATCAGTTACACAAATCGGAAATGGTGATTTTGTTCTGGCTTTGATGGACAAATTGGCAAGTGTCGATATACAAAACGACACAATCACCATGCCTGTCCAGACTTCTCTTTTGGAAGCGAATGTACTGGCCAACATACCCTGGCTGCAAAGCAGAGCACATAGGGCATATACTTAAACTGACTCACCACTGTATGGTTCGAAACCAGTGTATGTTGGCCAGTACATTCGCTTCCAAAAGAGAGGTCTGGTCAGGCATGATGATTGTGTCGTTTTGTATGTCGACACTTGCCAATTTGTCCGTCCATTGCAGAATGATTCTACCAAGATGCAGCAAGTGTCTGCGGAGAAGCTGGACGAGGAATTGACCGTTGCTCGGCTTTACATCAACAAGATGAAGTCGGAAGTGAAGAACGTTGTTCAGCGTTGCAGTCACCTGGAAGTAGTGCAGGTCGAGGGCAACCAGAAGTTGGGCGAGATGGAAAAGAGCCTGTCGGACAATCGACTCCTTATAGAGCAGGTCTTATATCGGCACGTCTAATTTTCGATGATCTGTGCTGGCCATGTATGCTTGTTGTAGGAGAGTACTTGGGCAATATCTTTGCCAGTTTCTGTAGCTGACGACTTTGGTAACTGTGAGTCTTATCACACCAGTTGTCTGCTTATATTTCTGTCTCTGATGTTGGTGTATTGTTGCTAAGCACCTAAACAGATTGAGTTGACCTTTGATGTGATGATTATCACAGATCACTGCTACATTGTATTACATGAGGGTCTGGATCTGTATATATATGGAATGGGAAACCTTTCCCAGAGGTGGCATGTTGAACTTAGAAAATGTTTGGCCAGCTTATCTTTATGCCACTGTTACGTAATTATGTTTTTAAATTGAGGCTTGCTTTTTAGTCACAGTTGGCTGTCCTAGCAGTTGCTGAGCTGTTGTAATGTGGCACCTTGTGTCGGCACTGGGGCCTAATGCACCCTAGAAACATTGTAGACTTTGGCACTATATAGATTGTTTATGTGTTTGTTTACCTTATTACTTGCTTCCTTTTGTTTCTCGTAACTTGGTTCCTTTATTTCTTGTTTATATTTTCTTTTCTTATTTACTTTTGATTTATCTTTTCCTTTGAGAATTTGTTTCCAGGCCGGATGTTGTAACAGGTGACTAAATCTGGGTTATAATTTGTCTCGGTTCATTTTACATTGGAGTATTTTTGAGTTTGATGATTTGTATTTCGTTGATTTAATGGTTGTAGATTTAGATATATGTTAGCCTAGGTTTTTGTGTTGTTTGTGATTTTTTCCTGGCTTTGATTTTGATATCTTCAGTACTAGCCAAGAGAAGCTGGGAAGATCGTCTCTTATACGACCTATTTATTGTCAAGTGGGACTTTAGACCTTAAAAGCAACAATCAGTCAAATGGATCGAGTTGATCTTTGATGTGAAGATTATCACAGAACACTGCTACATTGTGTTATATGTGGGTCTGGATCTGTATATGGAATGGGAGACCTCTCCCAGAGGTGGCATGTTAAACTTAAAAATTTTTTGGTTAGCTTGTCTTTATGCCACTGTTACTTACTTACAGTTTTAACTTGGGGTCTGCTTTTTGGCTATCCTAGCAGTCACTAAGCTCTTGTAATGTGGCCTGTCATTCGGTCAGCTTTAGTCATATTGCTGATGTCTCATTTGCCTCTTAGTTCCGGATATTCTTGTTAATAAACTTAGTACATCTCATCCATTTCACATTCATGTATTATTTTGCACATACTTTTCTTAATCTGCATTATTGCCTGCCGTTCTACTGTCTGTCACATTGAACATTGTGTACTGTTTCATGCTTCAGTCATAATTCTGCATTTTCTCACTAATGTTCTCCAACTACCCCTATACAAAGTCAATTGTTGGCTTCCATATATAGTCAAGAGTCCTGTTTATTTATTTATTTTTTTATTTTATTGTTGTGAGATTTTAAGTAACGCATTAGTCACATTCAACATTCTGTGCTTGCCAAGAACTGGTAGGAAATAATAATGTTATATATTGTATTTGCCCCACACTCAATTATTCTGATTGTGTTGGTTATTGAATAGGCTCATTATTGAAATAGCTCGTTTGCAACTCCATGCACCAGTTGAATTGTGTGCTGTATGTCAGTTGTATGCTTGCTACTGATACTGCTGTCAGAGACGTATTTGTGATTACGCTGTTTATGTGCAGCACGAGGCCAAGATGAAGTTGCTGTCGGAGATGGTGAAAGACGGAGATCAGAGAAAACGTCAACTGGAGGAGCAGATTGATCAGTTGAACGAAGAATGTGCTAAGCTGTCCGCTCAAGGTCGTGTGATTTCTCGTTATTTTCCAATGATATCTCAAATTTTTATTTGCACTGTTTTAGTTGTTGTTGTTAACTGTTATCAGTTATTTGCTGGTAGTGGCATGGAGAGTGGGCATAAATGGAACAATGCCCTATTTATGAGGGCGATTGATGAAGAAAGAAAGATGCCAGGATACTGTTGGTGCTTTGTGTTTTCTCCGATGCTTTATCTATAATGCTGATGGCTGGGTGATAGGAAGGCATCTGGCCTGGCCTGTAAAAAGCTCAGAGGTTGTCTTCTGCAACATGTGGAGGAGGAGGACTGAAGGGAAATTTGTCTTACCCAGTTTCACCTGGAAAAATGGCTGTCAAATGGAAGTGGTAGTAATGGTCATACTTGCACACTTTTGTCATGCAGTTTTAAATGTGTATTTAATGTTCTAATTTTGGTATAACAACTTTTCAGTACCTTGTTATTGTCGGTTGAGCAACATGAAGAGCCTGTAAAATCCAGTTTCATCTCTCCCACTTTTGGAAACCTTATCTGACCTGATGTACTGGCATAATGTTAGGCTAAAAAAAGATAAAGTTTTCCTATATACTTGATACCAAGTGTTGGCCCGGCACTGATCCCGGTGTACAGGCAGTCAGCCCTGCAGGTGACTAAGCCATCAACTCGGTGGTAGGCTGCCATTACTTTCCGCCAGGCCTGCCGTTAGCTCTGTCGCTTTCACCGGATGGTATCACCCGTACATGGTAGCATGCATCCAATTCCACCTTACTACTCATTTATCGACCCGGAAAGGATGAAAGGCTGAGTTGGTCTGATTGGACGGTCACCCATCAGCTGCAGGTCGAGTGGAGGACAGGGAAAGTTCGCCAGCCGGAGACTGATGTTCTACTACTGTGCCATGCAACCAACTAATGTTAGGCTAATTAAACAAAAATAGAGAGTATAAATAATATGAATAATGAATGAGTTGCTACAGTGATGGTAGTGACAGTCCACATTACTGCCGAGCATGGATTATTCAGTCATATTCATCGGGTGTCGCCCATATATAATACATGGTTCCTTTGGTCCTTGCTAATCTGCTGCACAAATGGCATCTTGGCTGTGCTTGCTGTGCTCACCCATACACACATACCCAGGTCAAGACTTGTGTAGGAATAGCCCGCATCTAGCACCAGTGCTGGCAATGTGAGCTAATAACGCCAAGCAGCAAGTCTCATCGTGGTCATTTGCATTTTTTACAGGTCAGCTGTATGCATCTCAGCTTGCCGAGAAGGACAAAGAGATGGACCAGATTGCGTCTGCGCAGCAGATGAAGGAAGCTCTGGAGCGACAGATGGAGTCACATCGTGAGCAGCATCAGCGTCAGTTGGCTGAACTGAGACAAGAAATCACTGACAAGCAGCAAGTCATCAGTGAGATGACTGAGTGAGTCCGCTGTATATACTGACACAAGTTGTCCGTCTAAAACAGTTGCTCCCAACCTTTTTTTTGCCACATGTACTGTGTCACCTGTTATATCATGTGTCAGAATGTCATTCTTTTCTTTCCAAGACTGTCTGACTCTTAAGAGATTCCTTCTAAATAATATGGGACATTATCAAATTGAACTATTGTATTATTTCTGATGAAGTTTGTCATATTTTTTATGCATTATATGGGATTAGGAAGCAGCACAGTGTTGTCATTTTAGCCTGGCTAGACAGTGATGAAAGTTATTTCAGCTAAATCTGCGAAGTCAATATTCCAGCAGTATGAATCTGGCAGTGTGTGTGATCATATTTTCTCCAGAAACCCTAAATTTGCCTCTTGAGATTTTCCACTAATTGTGCACTCCTGATGTAAAGTATCATCATGTCTGAAAATCATAACGAGAGAGTATTTTTTTAAATATTTTTTATTATGTCTTGGCAATTACAGTTAGTGAATTTATAAACATTTAATGCGTTATCGTTAGTTTTTGAAGAGCAGACTACCACGCTGACTGGTTTGCGGTGTTTGTGAGCGTTGCTGATGTATGGCTGTTAGTGCCGGTCAGAAGCTGCAGCTGGCTCACGATCGTCTCATGAAAGACAATGAGCGGCTGAAGCATGACGAAGCCGAGAAGTCGAGTCGGCTTACAGAGTTGACGGTGCAGTTTGACCGACGAGAACAGGCTCGACAGGACCTCCAGGGCCTCGAAGACACCGTCGCTCGTGAGCTGCAGACCCTGCACAACCTGCGCAAGTTGTTTGTCCAAGACCTTCAGGCCAAAGTGAAGAAAGTATGCGCTGCCTTCTGATCATACAAGTGTACACTACAGCATATATGAAAGACTTTCAACAGTTTTTATCAGTATCTCTACAACAGCTAGGACTTAAAACCCGATTTTGCACCACAGTTCAGCCACCATATCTGTTGTGCTGGCGTCGGAGAGTTGGCATATATGGTACACACCCATTTTGTCAGGATTCTAGAAATGGAGGAGGAAAGGATAAGACTAAATCACTGGTTGCCTTTTTCTATGTTTAATATTTCGTTAGTGAATGTTAAGTTGGCATGACTGTCTGATGTTATTTAATTTTGTTATTATATGTATTGCTGCAGAGTGTCATTGATACATAAACTGAGATAACTAGGAGATGCCATGTGTACCTGTTGTGGTTTAGACTGGTCGGCTTGAAGACGAAGATGACAGCAACCTAAGTGTCGAGGCTCAGCGACAGAAGATCGTCTTTCTCGAGAACAATCTTGATCAGCTAACCAAAGTTCACAAACAGGTTACACGTTCCCGTCATCTAAGCACTCATTTAGTTTTAAAAATAATGTTTTGACATACGTAGTGTAGTTTCCTTATGTTAAGTGCAGATATTGTCACTGAAGTTTCTATTAGGTAACTAGAATATTATGAAGTTTAGATTTTCCATTGCATCTGAAATCACGACACTAAAAATTTCAATTTTTTTTGAGTAACAGCAAAATGTGAATTGTTTTTAACAATTTTTATATAATACAATTATACTAATACTTACAGTGCTGATTCATATCAGTGTTAGATGGTACAAATAAAACCTGTTTCATCCAAGTGATAATTGATTACCACCAACATTAACTCTTGGCTGGATGGCATATTCTTTAAACTGTGATTATGTACTTCAGTACTTCATTCCTCCAATTAACAGGTGTATTCTAGTGAAACCAGGTTAGACGGTTAGACAGCTGTGATTTTCTTCCTCCATTTGTTGCAAAAAGAGTGTTTGTCGATAAGTAACACAGACTATTGTAGACTAGCTGCCTTTTCTGTCAGCCTGCTGACAGCATGAAAGTTCTGAACCACACCAACTACAGTACTCCAGATTAGTGTTTACCAGTTTAACCACAGTAGCAGGTTTCTTAAGCCACATAACATGCATTGCAATGCATGTCTTGATGTAGCATGGTCTGTTTGTCTGTCAGTCTGTATTTGTTTTGGTCACAACTATTAGCCCTGCAAAAATTGTCTGAATCGATCGAAATGCTGTTTGAATGTTGACTCGCGTAGACCCAAGGAACTATGTGTTAGATGGGTAAACGTATGGTTGCCATCTGGCGAATACAGCTAAATGATCCATGCTTGGCAGTAATGCCGACTGTCGCTAGCATTTAGCAGCTTGTTTGTGTGTTTGTGACAGCTGGTACGTGACAATGCGGACTTGCGGTGTGAGTTGCCGAAACTTGAGAAGCGATTACGGGCGACGATGGATCGAGTTAAGGCGCTTGAAACTGCTCTGAAAGAAGCCAAGGAAGGTGCCATGAAAGATCGCAAAAAGTGAGAAGCCAGTAATTCTTTTATTCTTGTATTATGACAGTGTTATGTTGTATTTGGCCTTTGTGGAATGGTAATATTTGTGATTATTATTTCTGTAAATAATGGTAGTTTTTTAATGTTCACTGGATCTTTTTCTGTCTAAATATAAAGCAGTGCTTTTTAAACCAAATGTCTTTTGCCTGGTATAAGGTGTGATATTTATAAGTGAAAACATCTCTCCATGTATGCAGTGGTTTTTTCACTTTTATTTAATACTGTCATGCAGTTTTAACAGTGTTTTTATTGTTGTTTTTGATGAAACTAATACAGCTAAATTACTTTTGAATATTGTACATATTTGATTATAGAATGTATGCCCTGTATTTGTTTACTGATTGTAATGACACCGGTAATGTTTGAAACTTTGAGTATTGCTCAGAAGCGTTTTCATAGTAAATGTTATAGTCAGCCATCTCATAATTTTTCACACTACATTTTCATTGTGCGAATCATGTTCACTGTGCAAACATTACTGAAATGCTGTTGTTGTTTTTTATCATTTTCAGCGTTGTTGCTCATACAATGCGGATATGCTCATACAGCGCGGATTTGCTTGTTAATGGCAGATATCAGCAGGAAGTTGACCGCATCAAGGAGGCAGTCAGACAGAAGAATCTGATGCGTCGTGGTCATTCGCAGATTGCAAAACCGATCCGAGGTTCAGGACATGCATCGGCAAGTTCTGGCATAGTCACGGATGCACCAGTCGGCATTCGTGGTGGTTCGCAAAGCAGTACGTCGGAGGTCCGACCATCTGTCTCATAGACCCAAATTAATTGCATCATGCACCGGTGAATATTTTATCATACATATCGCTCTGTTAGATGTTCATTAAAAGTTACAGATTTTGTTGTGGATTATAGATTTCATCTCACCAGTTTATTAATATATGAAGTGACGAAGCTGAAGCGTAATGCACAGAACTCATTTTTACCTGCACGATGCTATGCCGCCATGGTGTTAGCTGTGGGCCTGTATGTGCCTATGTCTGTCACAAGGCAGCATTTTTGCTTCATGGATGGAGGTGACTTTCAGCATGCAGGCCTCTCTCAACTTATCCTGCACTGTGTTTAACAAAATTCTGCATCTCCAGAATAAGGACTCAAGACTCAGTACCGTCGGCGACCGTGCCTTCCCAGTGATCGGCAGTCGCTTCTGGAACACTCTTCCTGATTCCGTCACCTCTGCTCCATCTCTCACTGTCTTCCGGTCACGCCTCAAATCACACTTGTTTGATCGGTCATTCCCGGCTGACAGTTACTGACACTTACCTCCAGTGCTTACACCGGACAGTCGGACAGTCGTTTAGCAGTTTTTACCATAGGCGACTTTAAATAACTTCTATGTAATGTAATGTAAGGATACTTTTCTCTGGAACTTTCTCCTGGAGTCTGGACTTGGAAAATTTTGCCATTGTCCATCAGTAGTCGACCAACTACGGACGCTTGTTTATCACACCGACAGTCCACCTTTATGTACAGTGTGAGTGACATACAGCAGCCACGGCACATCGGCCGTCGCTAATTTTTGTCAACAGTAGACTGACGACTACTGATTGTTTATTGCACTTAGACATCCAGCGTTGTATACAACATGATACACGTGATGCAGTGAATTGTGCAGGTAGTTGAGACCATAGACATATTAAATATTCTCTAGACTTCTTATGTCTAATCCGAACAGCAGAAGCGTTTGAAGCTGTCGATTGGCTAGCAGATCTTCCCCAACGAACATGGCCGCAAGCAGGCCAGTTGAGTGACGTCATTTTGTTGAAGTCAACATCCGCAATCTTGGCGGCGGCCATGTTTGTTGGGGATCGTACAACAGCTTCAACTCCGCTGGCTGGCGCAGTGGCTGTGGTTGAGACTTGTTGATCTCTCTTATACACATATTCACACTGGTAGAGTTTTATGGCATTTTTCAGATGAACATAGATCAGCCAGTTGCTTTTCTTATTTTGAGCGTTGATTGAAAAAAACTTCTTGTATGGCCCATTGTCACATCGCCTGCTGAATTTATCTTTCTCTAAGTAACTGCAGACGAGGGAACATCAATCCCTTTGTGTTGGCTTTCTGATGCCAGTATCCAGTATGTTGATCATTTATTACAATTGCCACTGTGAACGATTGCATTTGTTCACATGTATGTGACTAACTCCGTGTTAAATGTTGTATAGACGGTGAAGAATTGTAACATCGACCTTTCCGAGCATATGACTGCACAATCAACTTTTACTGAGTGAACTTTCACTCTACTTGTGTTGTTTATTCAGGCTGGTTTTCATTGTAATTTGGTTTCCACATTTCCGCAATTGCGACCTTTTGCTTATTCACATGTTAGTTTGGCTTTGCATTGAGGTTATGCATTTCGTCTCGTAGACTTTATTGTTTCAAGAGCGTGATATTTTCTTTAAGTTAAGAGGCGAAACTTTGTGTGAACTAGCAATTTTGCCAACATTGCATTCCATAGCAAAGGCGATCAGCAATAGAGTTTATGTGTGCCTTAACTGTACAGGGTGGTTCAAAATAAAATACCCCGCTAGACACTATGCAATATTTCTGCACCCAGTGGTCTAACTTTAAAAATTCTTGAAGCTGCTTAATGCTGATACTTCTCTGAATCTAGTGCTATACAATGTATTCACTGCACCTTAATTATACTACATATATGAAAATTATACATTTTTTATCATAGTGCTTGTATTGAAATCAAACAAAAACATGAAAATTTAACATTTCAGACTGTCACAGCTTGCTAACAGTTCAAAACTCTGCAAAAACAGTTTATTTCAAGACGTGTTCAAAGTGTCTGTCACCAGCTTTCACAAAGATATTTCAACTCGTGCCAAATACCATTGACGAACTGAAGAAAGTCTTGCAAACAATATGAGATATCTACCACAGAACTCCATCAACTAGGCCATACTGAGCTTTGTCGAAAAATTTTGAGCTTGGTTGTGGAGATATTGCATATTGTCTGGTGGGGTATTTTATTTTAAGCCAGCCTGTATGATGTCAGATGAGACTGGTGTATCATTTTTCTTGCATATTAGAGCAATGAAATTTTTGTCAGTTTTGCTTCTGTATAGTGTTGAGCCAGATTTTTAAATAAAAATATACTTATTATTAGATACAGCCAATATTTTGTTGGTAGTCCAGTAAAGTCATTCTTGTGAATGACTGCAGCATTAATAATATTCTATTAGCAGGATGATACTTGCATTTGTTAATAATTATGATAATAATTGGCATTATTATTAAATGGTCAATAGATCGTATTGCAGTGAAAGTGAACAAATTATAACAGTATGAATTTGCAAAATAGTTTGGCTACTACAATGGATTTAATACTTGCACATAAAAGTGGTGACAGTCTCTTTTTATAGTAGTCTTCCAGTCTTCACTTCCATCTACAAAACCATCTTCACTTTGTTGGAAGTTTTATTTTGGCTCTGGGGTGTATCCACTGTATTCATGCAGCTGTTCTAGATTTTTAATCTGTAAGGTATATATTTGTTTGAGTTTTTGTACGTTTCATAGTACTTCAGTCTGTTTATTGTCGATACCAGTCAAGCCATAATTGCCATGTCAGAAAAGATCATTGTGTCATGAGAGATGTTAAATCCCTCTTAAAACTGTAATAACAAAATATGTCTTGTCTATGTTTTCTAACTTGTCTATTTACATTGTGTCCCAATAAAAACTGGACCCCAATAATATTGCTGTAATTCAACGAAGACATGTCGGTTTTGTCTGAAATTTTGAATACATAAATTATGAAACAAACTAACAAGAACTGGCATACATCACTTAAATTATACACTTTATAACACAGCAACTTCACTTTGATCGATCTTATTCAACAAGTATTTATTTTGAACATGACAAATTAGTTTTTGTTTTTTAAAAAATTGACAAATTTTTTTCTTTCACAAAATTTTAATTAGAATTTGATCTTCCACAGTTACAGCCATGCTTTGTTATTGTTTATACAATTGTGAGTGATGACGGTGACCGTAATGTGTTGATGATGTTAATAGCAGGTGGCTATAGAGGAAGTAAACAGGTAATATGTAGCATATTTATGTTGAACATTTTTTTGGCTAAATTCTGTAATAACTAAGTGCTTAGACAGTCATCAACATGTACATGTTTGCTGCCGATGTTGTTGCTTTTAGCATCACAGTAATGCTGGAAATGCAATATTGTATGGTTTATTTTTGCAAGGTACAGTAATTACACAGCTGATAGATAGGACAAGCAGTCTGCATAATACTGTGTCGCAAATTTAGTAAGCTACAGTATATTTCTTCTAAATACCATCATCATTGGTCAAAATTTGACAAAGTTATTGCCAAAAAATACTGGGATCCAGTTTTTTATTGGGACACAGTGTATAGATAGTCCATGGTAAATAGATCTTCTTGAGAGTAGCACTATGTTGATCAATCATAGGTATCTTCACAGACCTGAATCACTCAGCTGTTGTCTGGCCAATAGTGCTGCGCCTTGTTTAAAGTCAAACATGTTACATTTGGGCTTTACGCTGTGTTGCTGACTCTATACTGATAATACAACTCTGATTAAAAACTCCGTCAACACTATGCATTATAAATTTTATTACTATTATTTGGAACATTGGTAAACAATACTTTGTGTTTGCTCAGTATTTATTGTAATTTGCAGTCTGCTGGACTGATATTCCGCTGACAGCTATTTGATGTCAGTCAAGAAGTCATTGCATCGTGCTGTGTAACTACACTTCTGTTGCCTATTCTTTGTGAAAAGTTTCATCAGGATGGCATGCAGATAATATTAAATTAGAAATCTAAACATTTATGTCGACCTGCATACTCACGCCGGCAGTGCATGTGATAACCATGTGACGTTGACCTTTAACCTTTTGAGTTCAGGGTCAATGCATGCTGAGAGCTGCTGCTTGTCTACTAAGTTTGGTGTTGATAGCTCTAGCCATACACACACACACACACAGGCAGTCGCAATGCCACTGATCTCCCACCTACACATCAACTACCATTGGCGTGGGTAATTATTTGTTTACAGCCAAAATAGCATACTTTATAATGACGTTTCAGCATACGTGGCTCAGATGGTCGCTCCCGTCATTGCGATTCATGTTGATGAGCCAACAGGATCAACTAACTGACCCACATATTGAACATACTGTTACTGATCTCAGCACCTCAGTCTTGTGACTTGCCTGAGATTCAAAAAGTCGACAACAAGAATGTTTATTTTGGTTGTAAACGAATAAACCTATCCTTTTCTGAATAGAGTATTGGTGTCCAATCTGTCATGTTGTAGCTATTACTTATAGTATTAGCAGTTTTCAAATTTATGTGTTAGCTATTGTCATATGTTACTGCCATCCAGTTATTTGTGCATTTGGGGTTTGTTTTACTCAGTTTCATATTCAGTCACTTAGTGTTATTTGTTTTAGTGACGTATTCAAGCCAAAAATTAAAAAAAAACAATATATACGCATGCGCACATGTTAGCAGTTATTACAGGTGACTTGTTGGTTTAGTAATTGTTGCATGTTGTTTGCTTATGTTCGCTTAGTTTTTGTGTCTGTATTTGTACAGTCTGTTGTTTTTGGTAATTGCAAGTTTGATTGTCGTTAACAGTGCAATTAAATATCTATAAAGATAAAGATAAAGACTTCTCCAAAATAATGACCTTCTACTATGCATTGAGTTGGATGTTAAATACTGCTGACTCACTTACTGTATAACAAGAATGTTTATTATTATTATTATTATTGTATGCATATGGTAACGC
>Ga0209782_1000191_pt1 | contig 24226 bp, 15 predicted proteins | sample WorMetmaBAHAMAS1_FD_187390 | JGI IMG/M metagenome (GOLD analysis project Ga0209782, IMG submission 187390) | Marine gutless worms symbiont microbial communities from Max Planck institute for Marine Microbiology, Germany - Inanidrilus... | ecosystem: Host-associated > Annelida > Digestive system...
GCCTACAACTGTTTAGCATCAGTTAATGTAACAAAATACAGCGCAAATAGGCCCTACATACTTTTCGTCAGAATTATCCATCTTTCGTTATGGCGCAAAGAAATAAACAAACGGGCGTGGCACTTGTCCAGCACAAAACTCCAACGAAAATCCGAGCGCTCCGACAACTTTAGTCCGTCATTAAAAAACGAGGAACGAAACGCTCGGACGAATAAAAGAACGACAAACACACCGGGCTAGATCGGTCAGACCGCTCTGACGCAATAAAAAAAACGCCCCCAATGTCTGTGAATTTGGCCCCAAAATTGTTTATCTCTCTAGCTTACCCAGGTTGTCCTGGAAGAGGTGTTGAAAAGAACAAGAGTGTTTTAATTTTATTTTGTACTGATTGCCTTGGTTTGTATCAGTAGACTTCTGTTTGTTAGCTTTGGTCAGTTGGAGTCCAGTGTAATGTTGTAGTCTAATCTGTTTATTTCATGCCATGCATATGTGAAGAAAAATGAATTATGTTAATGTGCATGCTCACTGACATTAAACAAGTTGTGTCGTATTACTAGTATTATCAAGCTGAAGCCTTTTTGCATTACTCAGAGACCAGGTTAAGAGTCATTTCTCATGTGAATCTAGGTTAACAGGTGGCTTATAGTGCCCGTCAGTAAATAAAGAATATATATCCCAGATCCAGCTTTACTCGATATTTGGTGAACTTCTGGTGTTGAGCAATACGGTTCTAATCATAACAGTTAGCGTGAAAGTTGCAAATTCTACATTTTTAGTCACAAATAAAAGGACAAAGTGGGCTGAATTATCGAGGTATTATTTATGCAATTGTTTTGTAAGGTAATTTTAGATTGTTGAAGACTAACCGCAACATGATGCATTAAATATTGCAATGACGCCTGTACTAAGCTTACCGTCTTTCACCTGAAACAGAAATAACATAGAAATATTCTTATATAACTGGCACACCCTATCACGGTGATGTATGCCCTATCTTGTGGCACCAGGGTAATACTTCACTAGATCTCATCCTTACTTTAGCCAGAAACATACAGGAGGTAACTCCTTTTACATGACCTATTAATACCAGTATCTGCTATATTCTATAGGGTGACACAAAGACCATACGCCACAGTAAGTAAAAATGTTTTTTAAATGCAGGAAGTGTACTATTGTCCATTTCTTTGGGGATGCTGAGTGGTTTTTAAAGTGCATGGTAATTTTTATCGACCGCGTAGCAGGGGCGATAATACGTAGCGTCTGTCCGTCCGTTTGTCTGTGGGCACTCTCCTGTTTGAACCGTTTGACCTTTAACCTTGATTTTTGGTGTGAGAGTCGACCTTGACCTTGGCTAGCCTGGGATCGTAAGTCAAGGTCGTAGGTCAAAGGTCAAGGTCAAACAGTGAAAATTGTTTACGCTCTCCCGTTTGAACCAGTGGTGCATAGCAGGTCGATATTAGGACTCGGCTTGCCGAGTTCAGCCAATGGTAATTGCGAATGACCATTACCATTCCATTGGAATTGTCTGTCAGTAATCAGGGGACATTCAACATGTCGCGCATATGCGATCGATCAGCTTTAATGTTAATAGTGATCAGTAAAGTTCTTATTGCACCTTAAATTTATCACTACACTCGAATATTTGGCTGTTGGTTTCAGAGCTGACAAACGTTGAGGATCTAGTTCAGCAGCTACGTGTTACCTATGAGAAGGTGGTTGCGGGCGAAGGATCAGCATTGATTGGTGCTAAGGGAATGGTCACGACGGCTGTCCATTTCTACCGCAATCGTGGTCAACTCAGTGTTCCGGTATGTCTCATATTTCTTGTCGGCTTCATATCATATGTCTTTGAAGCCTCCTCGATCTCTTGTGAACAGTATACGCATGTGGTGTGTGGAAGATCAAATTTGTCCACGAACTGAGGATTCACAGTGGCAGTGTAAGCTGTAATGAAAAGAAACAGCTTTGTGTGTGGATAGTGTACCGTAATTGATTTGCTGTAATGCTGCAGGCCAGTGTATGCAGTTTGCTTCGTGAACACTTCCTGTTGTCGAGTCGGAGTGTGCGTGACAAATATCAAGGGCGTGATGATGCGGCAAATGAGAGATTCACTGAGTAAGGACACCTTGTAATCATTACGCATGCCACTCATAGCCGATGAGTGGGTTGGATGTTCAGTGGCATCTGTGACTGAATGACTTTGCGTGTTTGTGTGTGGCCATGGTCTGTGTGTCCATGTTGTAGAAGGAAACGGCTTGACCTATCCATACTAAACTCGGTTGACATACAATGCACGGTAGTCTTTTGCCATGCGTTGACCCTGAGGTCAGAGGTCAAGGTCACACAGTTACTAAATGCACTACAGCATAGATATTCGTGTTGATGAAGAGTTTTATGGTTTTTTGTTCGATTTCCTTTTTTAAGACAGTGTGTGATGTTGGAGCAGTGAATTTTTTGCAGTGATTGATAAAAGCATCATTACCAAGCATTAAGCTGTCTACACTACTTTTCTGCTGCTGTGTCCTGGTCATAGATGAGTTGTCTTACTACATCATTACAGTTCTAGCAGGCTACTGACCTCTTTTGTAGTACAGGTAGAGCAGCCAGTCCATTCTGTGTGTGTGTGTCCGGACAATAGCTTTCATATGCAACGATATTTTTATCATTGAACATGCTAGTTCATCGTGACCGTTATAGGTCATTTTAATAGGTGAAGGTTAAGGACACAATTTGCAGTCACAGGAAACAAAAGTCACAGAAGGGAAAGATTTTGACCGTCCTCAGCTAAAAGCAGACATGACTTTGAAATAGTAAATAAATAACAATGACAGGCATTTTTTAGCCCGCTCGCCAAACTTGTCGGAAGGGCCATATATTTGTGTTTGTTAGGTTCTTTGTGTTAAAGTATTTGGTGTGATGTGGAGTGAAGCCTTTCTTCTGGACCAAGAAATTATTTAAGTCAGTTTGCTGAACTAGTCAATGTGTATGTGTATGTGATCTGCATGCAGGTATCAGGTGCAGATATTACTGAGGCTTGAAATAGAAGCTGTCTGCAGTGACCCCACTGATGGAGATGAAACAAATGCTAAAAATGCAGAGACACTTGAAGAGGTTGTTATTGTTGATTGATAGGTGATATTTTGATGTTTTAGTTATCAGTTTGATCCAGATATTAGCTGAACAGTAACAAAATGATGGGGCTCCACTTATTATCATTTTAATGTTTGATTACTAATGAATAAAATGCTACTGCTAACAACTGTTTTACATTTGAGTACATGAGCCAGTCGTTATTAGTGTGCAGTGTATTAGTCTTCAGTCTTTGCCGCATCAGTTTATTGGTTGGACAACACGAAGAACACTGGACTTGTAAAATAACACTGACCACAGATTGCAAATATTTGCTTTAGGAAGATCTGACTTGACTTGCAGCAGTGCCAGAAAACTGTTTGTAGTTAAGCAAATGCAGATATAGTAATAGCAGTAGTAGTAGATGTAGCAGTCTTTAATTGCTTGCTTTACATGGAGTGTATTTGTCACTGTAGTTGGTTTCGATGCTTCGGACTTTGTCACTGATGAAAGATCCTGCTTTTCTGTCGCAGTATTTGGCTGATGTTGTGCTCACAAAGTAGGCATTTTGTTTGTTTTTTACCAGCAGGAGAAACTTGTTTATATTGACTTAAATTATGGAGTTTATTTTTCATTTTGCCTTAGGAGGTTAACACATTATGTGCGTAGTAGTGCTACTCTTGTTTGTTACTGTTGACGTTTACCTGAATGTTCTGTGTTAGATTGATGCAGGTTGTGAATGTTATGTGACATGATTTTGTGTTGCATTTGCCATTGACTCTAGGGGGACTGTAGGTGGGAACGTTGTCATTTTTAAGTCAGCTTGTATCAAATGATAAAAAATGATATACAGTAGCTGTTTTGTCATTATTATTACATGATCAAGAGTATAAACTTTGAATAATATTTGATTTACAACTTTAATGATTTACAACTGTAATGCTGCGTGCCATTCAGCAGTTCTTATTGAGAAACAGTCTAGCTACAGAATATGTAAAAAGTTAGAAATTGATGTAAAATAAGCATCGATCGTGTTGTAAATGTGAATAAATATTAATGCAATTGTCGTGCTTCCTTGCTTTTAAAGTTCACTGGCTGGTTATAACTGTGTACAGCTACGGTGAGTCAGCATCGCACCTCTTATATCAAATTTACTGCGAGCTAGTTCTGCCAATTCCAGCAGTGCTGGAACACCTGCGATCACCGGAGAGCAGTGTGAATGAGACGAGTGTACCGTTGCCATCAGTCACAGCTGTAATGTCGTATCAGTCGTCATCTGCTGACACAAGTCAGACCCAAATGACAAAAGATCGTCCCAGGTAGGTAACTTTCGTATATTAGTATTTTATTTTTTATTTCATTTATTTATAAGTAAGGTCAAGCATGTGCATTGTACACATTTCCATCCCTATTGCCTTCAGTGCTTTGACAATGTTGGCTTGGTATTAGCAAGAGTATCCGGCCTGTAAAAATCATTAGTGATGAGGTACTGGCATGCTATCCATCTGGAGTGAGGTGTAAGTAATGGTCCAGCTGATGCCACTGCCACCTTACCTTCTCTTGCTTTATTAAATTGAGAATGGTTAATTTAATCTCTGAAGTGCTAGCTTAACAGGTTATCATGGAAAAGAGGCCATTAAATGGGTGTTGTGGTTCTATTCCACTTTAAAATCATAACTTGACGGCATGTACAGTAAGTTTACAGCTCATTTGAGAGCCAGCGTAAAGGGACCAATGCATCGTCTGGTCAGGAGTCCCGTAGTAGAGGAACGGATGAGGCCAGGCCTCTGATTTGGGTCAGTGCTTGAGTTTTTCTTGCTGCTTCGACACTGTTTGTTGACAGTAAAAGAATCTAGCTTTTAAAAAGTTCTGTGCTGCTTATATCCGAAGGTTCTGTTCCAGAGCAGTCTAAAAGGGAGTGGCTAACCCACGTCATTTTAGAAAACGTGTGTTAATGGGAGCTAGCTAGGTAGACAAGAGAAGTCTAAAAGTGTGTAATAATTGAAGTTTTGACTGCTAAAGCCAACTGCACTGTTTTGTTTGTAACAGTATGGATTTGAATGTGATGTTGGAATGGACAGGAAACTTGCTCGGAGTCTTACATTCAACATGTCGTCAGCAGCGCCGAGACAGATTGAGATTCTGTCCAAGAAGCCGTCGGTATGTTTGTCAGCTGTCGTTGTGGAGACTGCCATGTTGCTCTCAGTGGTGACTGGTGCCAGTGTGCTTTGCTTTCTTAGTGTTGTATTAGTAATCAGTCAGTCAGTCAGTAAATGTTTAGAGTGGCCTAAGTGGCACAACCACTGTGTGACATGTGATATGTATTATGTAACAGATGATTATGTGATGCTGTGTATTTGACCGCAGGAACCGTCACGACGTTCTGCTCGCATTGCCAGCAGTGGAGCTAATGTTACAACCACAGAAGGTAAGTGAGCAGATTCATTTGAGATTCTCACGTCGCTTTGCTTCTGCACAAGTTGGATAGAGTAGAGAAATCAACTATGTAGCTGAACTTCAAAAACAGTAGCTTGGACTTCCATGGCTTGTGAACCAGTGTGTATTTTTGTGCAACAGTAGAAAACAAAATCAGTAGTCTGCTGATCGGCTATGTTTCTCTGTGATAACACATTGCAAAGATTTCATTATACTTGCAAAGTGAATCTACTTTGTCTTATATCTAGCGGCTGCTGCAACTTCTGTGTTAGTAGTGCAGGAATGTGGACACACTTTTAAAGAATTCTATAAACGATACTTCTCCATTACTGATTTTGATATTTACTTTTTTTCTCACAGCGCTAGTGACCTTGCGGCCTCAATCCTCTGGTGTTTGGTCATGTTAGGCCTACCTTTGGAGATGTTCTGCTCAAATTTTGTAATTTATGTTGGGGGCAAATTGTTAACTCATAAGAGTGCCTCATCACTGAGTCTTGTTTTATTGTTGATCTGTTATAGTGAACATTTAAAAAACTGTTGGAACAAAATTTTCATTAATTTGTTTTGCTGCTGTATGTGGCATTATCATTCATGCCTCGCAGGCTTGCACATATATCACCAACAGTAAAAAGTTTATATAAAAGATTGCAGACTTATAGACATTTCTGCATAATTAACACAAACATGTGCACTGTAGTTAAAAAATGACCCCTGTTAAATTTTGCAGATGACTTCAACAAATGTTCGGTCACTATTAATAATTTTGGGTATAGTGAATCTGCAAAGAGTCTTCAGTCTTCACGTAGGTAACTTGTGAATTTTGATAAAAATGGATACCAGTTTATTTTATTTTGATGACAGCCATCTGCAGAGGATGAAGCTAATCGAGGATTAATCAAGAGTCTGTGCAAAGAAAATAATATCTAATTTTTAAAAATCTGTATGAGTTTAAAGTTTTTGGAGCTAACAGATAAAATGATTGAAGAAGACAACATAGAATGATTTTTGAAGCCTTCAGCAATCTTGTCAGACATGCAGCAAACAGTTATCGATGAGGCAATTGACGAATGGAGATGATGTTTTTCGGCTTGTGTCTATGCAAGGGGATGCAATTTTGAACATTTGTTGTAATAATGGATGCAACATGTCCTCTTTTTAACATTTTTTAGTTGCTGAAGATTTCTTGACGTGTTGTAATATCTTGTTACAGAAATACAGGAGCCTGGTTTTTTGACATATGGTGTAAAATGGCTGCTGTAGAACTAACTTAGGCTGGTACCGTTTGGTTCAAAATTTTCACGCTACATACCAAAACTTAGGAGATTCTTTGTAGATTCTGTATACCAAAAATCATTGATATTGACCAATATTTGTTGAAGTTATTTGAAAATGTAGTAGGGGGTTCAGTTTTTTAAACACACTGTAATGTATTTTAAAATGTCTGTGAGAGCAGGGGCCATAGCTGAGAGTGGCGGTGCCAAAGTGGTGCGACGGATGTTGTTTGAAGCAGATGACGTGGAACCAGCTTCTTCTAACTCGCGACGTCTCTCGCTGCCTGCAGTGCCCCTGAACAGGACCGCTGCCGCAGCAGATGTCAGCAGATGGCATAAAACACCAACAAAATGTAACTACCACAAATTGCTTTGGAAGTAAACTGTTGCCTCATGCTTATGTATTAGTTCACTTTCACTTTTATTAGTTCAATATAATCAATCGCATGTTTTATAATATTTTGGCAGAAGAATTCTGTTATAATCGTCTGTGTGGTGTCCTGTATTTCTGAAAATCTGTTGATTATTTAATGACATACACTTTATCTGTTATACATTTGCACAAGTCTTATGTTAGAGCTGAATAATGTTGTGCATAGCATATTTGCTAAATACATCTAAACTAATTATATATACATGTATATGCAAATTATCCACTCTGCCAGAACTGTAGTTTTGGAGGCCATTTTTGCAGAATATATGTCTGCACTAGTGTATTGAAGCATTATTTGTAAATTTATCTGCTTTGCTTCTCTGTAAATAATTAATAATATCTGTCTGGAGTAAGCAAGGTACACAGGACATTTGTATAGTGCCTTGTTGTAAGTCAGACTCAACACTAAGGTGCTTGGGTGTGGCACTTGTTAACAAAGGATCACATCAAGTTTTATCGACCACCAACAAACATGTTTATCCACAAATATAATGGGTTGTTTTGCCCTTCCTCTCCCACCCACATGTTTGTCGACATCATCATCGCCAATAAGAGACAGAAATTTAACATGAAGTAAAGCATGGCAGGTCACCAGAGAAACATAAGTTCACTAATCTGGTGGCCTATAATTGTAACATATTTAATAGTTCTGTTATACAAAAAAAATATGTATAAAATCACAAAAACACAAATGCAAATCCACAGATAGAACAATGGGTTATCATAGCCTGCCTTTACTCTCCAGCTGCACATTATCATTGCACTTTGGTTCTCATTCTTGTCTCAGTGAGGATAGGAGGCTGAGTGGTTCATGACATACCACCAAAGTAGTTTGCCGACCCAAAGACGGTCATCCATCCCAGTAGTAACTGGGCTGAGCGTAGAGTAATGCCGCTCTGCCAGACCACAGAGTGGGAATTGAAGCATAGCTGATCCAAGATGACTGTTTAGGCACAGCACATTCCGTGCTTATTACGTACTAGTGCAGGCCAGCTGGTTAGTTATCACAGGAAATTACTTGCCAAGTGCTACTGTTAGCAATATTCAGAATAATAAGCTTGTTATCTTACTAACATTGATGAACTTTATTAAGAATGTCATTTGCATTTGTGAAAAAGTAAGTTTTTATGGTGAATGCGTAATGTAACCTATATTGTGTTGAAAGCTATTAAACTACTATTTGGTGATACAGAGTTACTTGATGTTGTGTTTCATTGCTGTCGCAGCGTTGCATGCAAAGAAAGCCGTTGTTGCTGAGACACCGGCGCACAAGCAGGGACACAGCCTGCTGATGAAGACTGAGCAGAGACGGAGGATGATGAAGATGGGTCCAACTGACACTGTTGTTGCCGAATCTCCACTGAAACATCCACACGAGCCAGCCGTTCCAAGTTCACTCCCGGCTTCACAGCTAATGAGACGGTCGTCATTTTACTCGGAAAAACCATCGCACAGTTTTTCAAAATATGCAAAGTTGGAGGAGCGCATGACGCAGAAAGTGTTGAGTCCACCTTCGCAGAAATTTGAGGGCAAATATGTTGCCGGCAGCTGGTTGACGTCTCCTCGCAGAATTACTCCGAAAGCTCTGTTCCAGTCACTACTAAGCCCGTCCCCATCAGACAAGACCAGCAGTAACCTACCAAGAAAACTGCAGTTGAAGAGCCCCATCAGAACTGCTGTTCCCTCTGCATCGCTGAACTTAAAAAGCACTTCTGCTTCAAGTGCAGTTGTTGCATCTCCCGTAAGTTTAACAGTGTCATGTTTATCGCAGGTTGGACTGGATTCACCCAGTCATAATACTCGCAGCCACACAACATCAAACAACGAGAAACAGCGGTCTCAGTCTGAAATTGCAGTTACTTGGCAACCAGATACATCAGCATCGCCTTCGTCACTAGGTCGCCGCTACAGCAGGATGATGTCACAGCCACTCGTGGCAGTAATTTCGCCAGATGTCAAACGACATTTGGCAGATGGATCTCAGTCACGGGTGGCAAAATCACGCCTGTCTTTTCCCAGATCATGTGACATTACAAACCAGATACCTGCATTTTTACCAGAAGGTGTCAATTCCTCATATTCCACTCGCCTTTCTCAGTTCACGAAAGGTGATGATAATGATACCAAAGCATATCGAGAATTCCACAGTTCAGTTAGTGTCACTACGGTGAAAAGTGCTGCTGACCGAAATCCTTATTTTGGTGATAAAGGGTCAGGTGAAGTGCCAGAATTGGATAAATCAATATCAAAAAAGAAACACCATTCAGCCAGTCAGTCACTGTCATTATCGTCCACTTTTGGCATGTTGTCCGAGTCAGCCCAGCCTGTTAACAAGTCTGTCAATGGAACTGACGATATGAATAGCTCAGACTGCCTGATGTCAGCACAAAATTGTACTGGTATGTCGCATAAAAGGAAGAAATCAGGTAAGGATGATGTGATTTATAAATCATCTTCTAGAAAAAGACCTCGTAGGCAACTGCATCTGGATTTCCAGTCACCAGCTGATGAACAAGATGTGTCTGCTGTTGCTGCTTGTGATGGTAGTAATAAGTGGTCAGAAGAGTCGGTCGTGTTGACTACGTTGTTTGGTTGTGACAATGAATCACTTGTAGAGACACAAGACTGTGCAGCCTTAGACCGAGCAGAGAAATTAAATTCCGACATCCTTCAACATCTTGGTTCTTCCGGTGTTGAGTCTGAGTCTTCATCGAACGATGTGGATTTGATGATTGCACGAAAGTTCTTGCTTAACAGGAAATGCAGTTCAGGCTTTCAGTCTTTAGGACATATCTCTGAAACAGAATGCTGTCCATCGCCAGTTTTTCCGACAGTTTCAAATGAACCAGTTGCCGATACTTTGAAACAGTATGATCACCGTACTGCAAGTGAATCTGTTTCAGCATCTCCAGTTTTTGGAAAGAGGAAATCGCAGTCATTTGCAGGAGAAAGTCCGTGCCTCTCGCTGTCTGGATCATGTCGTAAGAGAACGCCTGTGCCTGGCTGTGCGGAGTCATTTTCGCCGGACGTCTCTCAGTGCAGCATTGCACATCTCATGACTTCCCCGTTACTGGACGTCTCTGAAACACTGACGAAAACCAGCAGAAGTCGATCGTCAACGAGACGTTGTCTTGACCAGCAGATGTACCAGTCTGGTATACATCCATCTCTTTGTCAGCACAGCTCTAGTAATTTGACTGATGAAGACATTTAAGCCCAGTTGCTTTGCCATCTCATCCACGTTTTCTGTGTTAATGTGTAGTGAGTTGTTCCGTTTGTTGTTAGTGTATGTGTTGCATGAACATCACCCGATTTGTTATTGTAATTTTTAACCAAGTGCCTTTTAAAATATTTTAGTGTTGAAAAAAACTCAGGTTGCGTTGTGTGTGGAACATGCAAACAGTTTTTTTATTCAAACCATTTTTAATAACAGTGTACCTAGTTTGTTTTATTCTGCAGGTAGGTTAGGGTTTGGATGTCAATGAACTTATGTCGATGCTTATATGCTTATTTATTTAGGTCAAGCTTGTTGACATTTTAGGTGAATATGATGTTTCCTAACTGGCTTCAGCATACAGTTTTTTATCCATACTAATTGCTTGCCCATTCATGCATAGTAGAATTGTCGAGTAATATTTTACCAGTGATTTTTTTCTTTTTGTCTCCAAGATGTGCTAATGCAGATAGGAGAAATGTTATGGATGTATGTCACATAGACGCAAGTTTTAAAGGTAGGTCTTAGTTTTTGGGGATAACTCCCTGATTTTGATTTTTTAAGGGGCAAAAAGACTGAAATTTTACAGTGTCACTAATGGCGAGTTTAGCATTTTAAGCTATTTCTCAGAGACTCGCTGACAGAGATCATGAAATTGTTGGAATATATTTCACCTATGTGCTGTTTGCTGATTTGTGTTACTTTTTGAGGGACGCTTCATTATTTTTATGGGGATAACAACTTGGGGCAAAATTTTTGACAAGATTCCCAGTTGGCAGCTTACCATTTCACAAGCGAAAGAGTGTGGGAAATCAAAAACTACTCATTGACTATCAGACATTTGTCTGGGATCCTTTGAATAATAACTGAGAAACATTTACGGAAACAGGTCACTAATTTTTTGCAGACCATTAATGCAATTCACGATTCAGGGCTTAAACATTCCGCATTGAGAAGGAAAATATATGCAGTCCTAAAGCAACAGTATTAATCATAATCAACACTCGATGCATCCACAAAATTTGACTCGGGTAATAGGTTCAACAATAATGGAGAATGACTGCTTCATACATGCATTAGATAGGTCATTTTTCAATAGTCTTGTAGCAGTGCATTTACAATGACATCGAAATGGCAGATCAGATCTCCATGAAATTTGGTGTGGGTATGTTGTCCCGGAAAATATCTGATCATTTAAGTAAATTGGTCATGTGTCGTTAACAGCACAAGATCGGGTGAGTGACATTTAAATGTATACCAACAGTTCTGGTTTGCAAATAATTTGGCATAATTTCAAGTCATCGACTTATTTTGGCAGTGTTTAATACTTACGAATTATCTAGTTTCTGCACAGTATGCAGAATGTATACTATTGGTGACAGTCAGCTAGCTAATTACCAGAATTCTGATGTTTTTATTATACATGTAGCAGTGTAGTGTAATGTAAATTGTGGATTGTGTTTTTAACATTTGCTGTACTGTGCGTTAGCATATAATTACTGGTACTGTTATATGTAAGTGCACTGACATGCCGTGTTATGAAATTAATTAACGCCATTTTTGTCCTGTCAAATTTTAGAGGCTATTATGAATGTATTGCATTGTATGAATTATATTTTATTTTATTTTATTGTCTTAAGTGTAATTCTCTGTGCATTTTATCAAGTGTTCAAAGTTTAAAGTTCTTTGTCAACTAGAAATGCATGGCAAAGCCTAGTGTATAGCCCGCTCGGCACTGTAGTGTAGCCCCCTAGCGAATACTAATGAAACATGCTTACTTACTGATCGCCACCTTACTTGCAGCCCCACCCCCTACTGAACGTACCTGAAGTCGCCCCATAAAAATTTTTAGTGCCGACTGTACAACTTCTTATGCCTTAAACTCTGGGGTGACTGAACCAAATCTCACCAAGTTTCTACAAGATGTATAGAAATGAATGCCGATTACTCTGCTGGAATCAAAATTGCGATCTTCCAATCTGTTCGGATCGCCGATGTGATGATTGAAGATTGTCGTCAAATTGTGGGTGAATCACGGCAAAATTGTGCATTTTAACATCGTATAACTCCGAGATTATTGGACGGAAATTCACCAAATTTGTACACGAAATAGCCTGATTTTTGCCACTGAACCTTTTGAAAGATTTACTATCGGCCGATCTGTTATCGAATACCAGAGCGAAGAGTAAAGGTCTGCGAACTTTGACTGGTTGCCATAGCAACGTCCCGTGGGCGACCGCCAAACGAATATTGGGATAATCATCCCCACCAATACGCCTACCAAACCTATAAAGTAGCTTAAGATAGGTCCAGGACATTGTGAGATATTTGGCATGATTTGCCGATTTTGCCGTATCGTTGCAAAAGGTGCTATTGTTAACAGTGTAAACTCTGGGGTTTCTGGACTGAATGACACCAAAATTGTACACAATGTGTAGAAATTCATTCTACTGAAACTTTTGAAATCGGAATTGCGATATTGCAATCCGTTTCTTTTTTTCCTTATGGCAGCACGACATTAAATTGGTCGGGGATAACGACGATATTAGCCCGACCATTAAAAAATAATAAAAAATACAGAAAAAACCATTGGCAAAATATATAACCCTTTTGTCAAGTTTGCCGAGTGGGCTAAAAAAGCCGTATCACTAATCACGAGCAATGCTACTTTGGCAGGCTTGTCGAAATACCGGCTCATGTCGTAACTACTAACTTGCATGCATACAGCATTCATGGTGTATTGCTTCTGTATTGTCAGACGATGTGGACAGGTACATATCATGCGTTGGTGTTAGGCTGACATTCATTTAAAAGTGTCTGTTTTCGTGGAGATCTGGATTCCGTGTAATTCATGGCTGTCTTGGCCCACACGGGTCGCCTCTCAAACAGCACTTGTTAATTCCATCAAATCAGGGACGTAGCCAGGATTTTTACTGTGCCAGGGGCTTTTATTAATCCACCGAAATGCCGAGACCAATAGCCGAAGGCGTCATGCCGCGCCGGAGACGCGGAGTTGAGGTGCCATAGGTGCCTAGGGGTTAGATCTGGAGAGCGGGTGTACGTACCTCTCCCCAGTGGGGGTTGGGTCTGGGGAGGTGGCTGTGTCCCATCCCAATAATTTTTTTAGGTATTTTGCGTGAAATAATGCATTTTAGTGCACATTCACACAAAAATTGGCAAACTCTGTTTGGGGGGCTAACATTTAGTTTGGGAGGGCTACGTGGCACGTCTCTCATTAAAAGTGCATTCTTCTGGTCTGAAATCTGTATTGATAACAAATCTTGTAAACGTTAAAAATTTACACAACACGAATGTCACGAATATAACGACTAAAGTAGTCAATAGCTCGTTCATTCCTTAGGGGTAGCGGTAGACTGTTGGCAGTCTTTCGACGTGCCTACAGCCTACCGCCAGCGCAGAGGCCTAGGCCTGGCCCAGTGCGCTTCCCCTCTAACTTTTTTGTAGAGCCAAGCTTAGCCGGCGGGTTTCTCTAGCAGGGTGTCAACATGCGGTCTTCCTATAAGACCGCTGGCCCTTGCCATCTGTTATCCGCACCGGCGGCCCTTACCACACCCAGATGCCCCCAATCCGGGTGTGATGGCCTGTCACATTTTAAAGAGGACAAAGGCAAACCCTCGATCTGTACCTGCCCGAGAATTTAATCTCATAGCGTGCAGAAAGCTGACTCGACATGCCGGCAGGGGCGGGAGACGAACCCACGCCCTGCCAAACTAGCCAGCCAGGCTCACTGCACGGCAGCTCCGAGAGTTAGCCCACTGAGCTACGGAGGCAGGTCACTAGTCAATGGCATTTTTGCGACTTAACTTACAAAAAAGCGATAATTGAATTAATAAAATTTATTAAAAATTGCAGAGCTGACGTCACAGGCAGTTGCTCTGGCTTATATGATGTTATGTAAGTTTAGTAACTGAAAACCATTTGCTTTTGGTTATTGGCAGCCGTCTTGGTGCAAACGTTTACCAAATTACACAATGGGCGCATCCCTACTGTATTGTGAGCATAGAATATTTAATGCGTTTGTTTATTTTTCGTTTGTTTACAATTTACATGTATGTGGGAGTGGGAGATTCGTTTTCGTTGTACGAAACGTTTGGAAAATTAGCAATGTTTTCTGATCTTAATGACTTTTTGGACACAGACGTCGGTTATTTACCACAGGGTCAATGCATAGTGATTGTAGAGATATCTGGTTCAAACGGATCTTTTGTATTACATCACTTATTATCGCTCGCTTTACGTGGAGATACGGCAGTATGTTTCGTTGGACTGGCACAGACATTTCATCATTATGCATACGTCGGAAATAAACTTACACTAAATCTTGCACGAATGCGAGATTCTGGAAAATTAGTGTTTGTCGAGGGGCTAAATACAATTGGACGTAATATTGTGAAGTCTTCAGTGCCAGATCAAGCAGGTAATGAATGATAAGTTATGTTATGAATGTGAGTGCCCAGTCCATTACACACTGATGTGAAGGAAGCCTTGGAAGCCGAGACTGAGGCACTGATTAAAAAGACTGAGGAGAGCGAGGTGTCTGCCAGTTGATCCAAGGCATTTTTGCTTACTTACAAACAGTATTTTCATATATAATCGATGACTTCTCAGTCACAGTATGTGTTCTTTTAATTGTGAATCACATTGTTTGTCTACCAAAAAATATGTGATTCGTTTTCATGATTGTTTCTCAGGTATTATTTAACCGATCCCAACAAATATGAGTATAGTCTAATAGTCAGTGATGAACGCTAATGTTTTCGATTTCCCACATTTCTTCCCCTTGTGGAATCGCCAATTGAGAATCTTGATTAAAATTTATAAAAGTAATTTCGTAAATTGTGAATAATCAATACCTTCAACTTGTTGTTAATGATAACTCTCACTTGGAAGATGATCTTAACCATCTGATAATGACAACATCCATTCCAGCTTCAACCATAACACTTGTAAAATGATTTGTTAAAATTATTATATAACCATAACATAATTTTGGTACCATGCATATTTAGTTTTGTATTATTGAAGTTTTTGTAGTTGTTTTGTTGTTATTAAAATCTATTATATATTTAAAAAAATAATTTTCAAGTGTTGCGATTTGCTTTAAATCTGTATCGTAGCATACAATCTTTTGATTCTGGCCATTACAAAGATCTTTTTTGGGGTAGACTGTTTGGACCATAAGAGAATCTGTAGTTGTGTGAGAACTTAGATATGGTTGTGTCAGCTTGTGTGGCCCCTGCAGCAGAATATGGTACCCCGATAGCACAAAAACACAGCAATGCATACCTGTAACAGATGGAAAGTATTGTCAGTCACATATTTACACCACTATGGATGCAAAATAATATTTACATTATAGTCTGTTCTGGCTGGGCGTGGGCCTAAAATTAATGTATTCTAAGTGGGCAAGTTCAGCTATTAGCCAAGATTCACCACCTGTACCAAGCCTGAAAGCATAAGCCTGTTGCCATATTAATGTCATCATGAAGCTGACAAGCTTACATTTTGTCATTGTATCAAGTTTGAAACAGAAAAGCATATGACTCACTGAAAGTCTGTCATATGAGTGTAAGTGCCCGTCACCTGAAAGATCGGCAACAAACAGTTCATGATGCTGGCAGTTATATGAAATCATCATAGTATGTACAAAGATAGTATTTTCCATTAAAGGTTTACTGTCCTCAGTGTGTCTTGCTTTTCATTGTATAATGTATATCTAGTGAGTGCAATGGCAATTTTGTGTCACCTTTCACTTATTTTTGTGGATTTTATGCTGTACTGTTGAAGTGTCCTGCAGTCATTTTGCACTGTTCTGTGGCAGATATGCTGTGTTTTTTTGTCTGTACTATGCATAAACATTTCTTTTACTTTAATTGTGTATTCAGCAGTGCATGAAAAATCGTCTGTTAGCAAGTTTGATCATATTTATTATTTATTTGTAATTCAGAATACTTGCGGATAAACTTTTATCCAGTGATATAAGCATCATTTTGTTCACCAATTAAGACATTTTCAGTGGCCATACCTATAAACTTACAGAAGCACCGACTGCAACAACCAAGAAGAAAAATGCTGCGACATTCAGACAGTTACTTAAAGTTACTGGTTGGATCAGTCGTTGAGTTACAAGAGACTGACACACCAGTTTGATACTTGTCGATCATGCAGACAGGATCAGTGAGGCCTATTTTTGTAACATGATGCTCCTTCAATATAATAGGTTAGATTTCAAGAATTCACGCAAGTTCTTTGTTTTTCAATAAGACAGTGCTGCATTGCACTTTGGTTGAGATAATCAACTTTCTTACCCATAATTTTGCTTGATATTGACCGATTTTTATAATTCTTTCACTGTCAGACTATTTAAATTGGTAATAAATCAGTAGTTACGGTTTGACCATACCTAAATCGTGTTGCTAAACTACTTTGTGATGTGTTTGTTAATCGCTATGCATGTTTCAGGTTAATATTTCACGAGGTAGTGTAGCAACATGTTTGAGATGTGGTGGATTGTTTTGCTATTTAATTACTGGAATTTGCTGCTGAGTACGCCAGTGAAGGAATTTTGAAAATCGACCAACATTTGGTATTGGTAAAGTTAGAGCCAAAATACAGTGGCATTTTTTCAGACATGGTGTATTTATGACACTTAATGTATTTGACAGTACTGATATGCAGTTATTGCTGTCAATTAATGATGTTTGTGTATAGCATCAGCATCTGAAGATGGTAATGGAAACAAATTTCTAAAGCAGCTGTTTTTCATGGTAAAGGAAGCAATTGAGAAATTGCCTGGCTGGCCAGATATTTCTCCACTACTTGTTGTGGATGATCTGTCTATTTTGACGTCACTTGGATGTAAAGAGTATGATGTTTCTCTTTTCTTCCAAGACCTTCAAATGGTGCTGTTTCCTCATGGTGGTACTGTTGTGAGTCTTATTCATACAGATCACAACGATGTACAAGATGAGTCCAGAACTGGCAGTTTATACTGGCTAATTGTTCATCAAAGTGATGTGGTAATATCAGTCGAGCCAATGAAAACTGGATACTGCAGAGACATAAGTGGCGAAGTATTTATATTTATGTTCCTTCATAACGTAGTTTACACTTGTATCATGTTTTATACTAAGACTGCATATTAGGCTGTAACTACAGTTCATCAATTAATCCATGATTAGTTGACTAATTTCTCCACAACAATTAATCAACTTAAAATATTTTAGTAGTATGACAGCCCTAGTGCTCTACTACATATTTTCGTAGTTAAGATTTTAAGTTATTAAAACTGCCAGTTAAGGTGAGTCAACAAAATGTTTAATTGTAGTTTATGAAGGTTTTATGGAAATGTGCAAGTTACTTTTACTTGTTTAATGAAAACCGAGGTTAACCACTGTATTTCTTAATGTTTCTACGTAAACTTTATCAAGTGGAGATATAGTTAAACAGTGTTTTGGTATAACAGTTGATAGAACCATATTATTTTTAATTACAATGTGTACTTACTGTAATAATGCAGATTTCAGTCAAATGGAAGAAGAGGAGTGGGCATGTATATGTTCAGCAGCCAAGAACCATGCATTTTAAACTTAGTGACAAGAATGTGTCACTTTTTCCACCTGGAATGTCACCTGCAGTACTGTAATTGAATGGTTTTGTGTACCGAATACCAAATTATGATTTATATTTTGCAAGACATCAAACTTATCGTGGTAAATCTTAACAGATTTTTACGAAATGATGCCATGTTAGCATGCTGTATGTGCTTTCGTCATGTGTTTATCACCAGTCAGTCTTCTACTAAACAGCTAGTTATAAGATCGTGCAAGCAATGCATACGATAACCCAGGGCTCCATTTCTCTGATGCCAAAGATCTTGGCAAAGTTCGAACGGGGTCGCACCCTCAACATGGTCTCAAAATGCATGCGGGCTACATGTTATAATCAGCAGTGCGTTTCAGATATGGTGGGATCTTTAATTATAACTTTAAAAGTCCACATGTGCAAGATTGTTATACACTGGTACCATAGTTAAGTTTGAAACACCAGAGTTTGTCACACTCTGAAGCTGATGCCTAGACTACCATCAACTCTCAGTGCATAACAACTGCATACCTTATGGCCAGAACATTTTCTTATTGTAGTTTATTACAGCAATCATTGCTAATACAGTGTTACTAGTGATTCCAAATGCCATTTGTTGGAATTTAATGGCACTTTCAGCACAAGGTTATTTGTATGTTATACAACTGTCTCGAGTGGTATAAGTGAGTGTTAACGAATTTATACCACGATAAACAGTTGTATAACACACTTATTCCACCGTGGCATGAGTCGCCAGCTGTAGGCCTACGAATTTCACGCTTGAGTGGACCCGTGGAGTTAACACTACGTTATACCACGCCAGACATTCATTGTAGACATAGGAGGCACGAGTGCGACGGTGGAATAAAATGTATTTCCAAATGCCCAATTTTCTGCTGCAAAACCCTACATGTATGATGTTTTGAACTCAAATATATTAACTGTCTGGATTTACAGCAGATAATTTGGATGATATCAGATACATCCATCAGCCAGCAGATTTTTCGAAATAGAGATTTCAATATTTGCTGCATTTTTGTTGCAGCACACATAAAATCTGTTCTTTCCATTTGTATGGCAACAGTTTGAACTTTGCAGAAGCTCTGAATCCATTACATCAAATGACTAATCACACACATTCTTTGTATCATAACATTTCATCATGAACAATGCTAACAGTTAACGCAGTAACAGTGCTGCATTATTGCAACAAACAGGTGGAAATGTTCTTGCACATTTGTCAATAATAGATGTTAGTCGTAAGTTTGTAACAGTAGACAGCCTATCACATTACAATAATAAGACACTGTCTTAGAAAAAAAGAAATCCATTACACCACACATTTTGTTAGAACTCCATGCATCGTGGAATATAACATTTATTTAGTTTCTAATAATAGGCATGGCGCCGGTGACAGGCATACATCCCAGTATATGCCCCCATTGGGAAATCTCCCTTAATGTTTACACAGGAACAATGGTTTTTAGGCATAATAATGCATAAAAAGTTTGGCACTTCACAGGAAATGTCCACAGCAGGGAGTGGACTACATGTATTGTGATCAGCATGTCCATCTGTCCGTCTGCATGCACATTTCATGAACCACACAAAGTTGACTACAAAGTTTGCCAAATTTCCTGTAAATGCTACTTTATGGTTTTTGCTGTACTTTCGGTTTTGTGGATGTCAAATTTACACATAATGGCCACAAATTTATGACACAAAAAGGCATAATTAAAACTGACTCAGCAGGAGGAGGACAAGACTGGGGAGGAGTCTGATTTCTATAACTGCCTTGTTGATGCATTGATACCACTGCTGCTGATATATCACTCTGCCCAATATTGATCATCGTCAGAATTACATATTCTACTAGAGCAAAAAAGTCAGAATGTCAAAATCACTTTGCTAAGCAAGCAGTGCCACTATAGACACCCAATTTCAGGAAGCAATAAGAGGAAATTTATAAATTATTACTGCTGAAACTTGTTTCCTAGTAATGAAGCACAAAAAAACATAACAGCAGAAATAGCAGGTTGGTTAACAATACTGTTAAAAGCACATTTATCACCGATATTCGATACCTATAATAACGTCCACTAGGTACTATTTGTAGAGAATTTCAGTGCAACAGCCATGCCCCACTGGACAAAAGATTATGTAGGAGAATAATGCATGACTTGCAAAAAATGCAGTTGTTAAAACATAGATTTTAAGAATAAAAATTTATATAAAACTTGCTTTTGATTCAATATTTGCAATGAAATATAGAAAAAAATACATATTTGACATAAGCCGTGTAATTCCCAGTCTTAGACTGATCAAAGGAGCTACAATAGTCTCATCAAGCCTACATAATAACTAGGAAATGCAATCATTTCATAATTCTTAATAAGCTCCATCACATCAGAGAGAATAGGTAGCACTTCACAGCGTGGTATGACATTCACACTCAGGGTCCAGCGATGGCAAATTACCAGCAAATGAGAAGTTGGTTAACTACTGTAAACAGCAAAATTTGTCAACAGTTCAATGTGTAATGATTTATTGCACTTAAATGCCAAGATGTTGAAGTATATTTTGACTGCACTGAAAATGCAGATGTCTATTTTGACACTTTTCATAGAAAAGTATTCACAGTATCAGTTGGCAAAGAAATAAGTATTTCTGATAAAGTATTGTTATTGTCATAAATACCGTTTTTAAACAAGTATGCAGCACACACATGCATAAAAACCACACTAACAGAGTAGTTCATTTGGATGACAAAGATATCATCATCTCCATGAGGCAAGGAGCTCATAAGATACTTGGTAGTTAATCATTTTTTCTGTCAGCAGAATTTCTAATTTGGAAAAGATTCACCTTGGTAAAGGGACAATTTTCCCTTGGGTGGACTCAGACTGGTGGTTCTGTATGGTACCCTGTCTGATTTGTGCTGCCAGGAGCACAGTGAAACTACTAAAGATGTCTCTGAGAAATATTGATATCGTATTGGGACTACTCTACATGTCAGAATATAATAATAATTAACCGCAGTAAACTTCCGAATGACTTCCACAGCAAACAGACATATGGAAATTACTTAAGTCTCCAGAATTATCAGAAAATCTATCTGGTCTGTCAGTGTGCATGTTTCATGATTAGTATCTTTGATAAGCAAGGAAGTTAATCAGTCAGTTTTTGACTGGTAGCATGAAAAATAGTGCTATTTAAATATCATCAAGGCCTCAGTTAAAATCAGGGAAAATGTTACACTACTAAGTCGTGTATAACTTCCTGCTGAGTGCAAGACTTCTTCAGACTTTGCACAGTTGTTTTATACCAGTTAACTCTTAGTCCTCAGCCATAAAGCCAGTAATTTTAAAACAAAGGTGCTGGTATGCCACACCCCACATACCATTAGATAAAAACATTCACTGAAAAACAGTAAACTAACTGCCAAAAATATTAATGCAATTAGCAAAACATGGTAACAAACTGTCTGCACATATTGTTACAAACTCTATGCAGAAACACGTACAGGTCAGGCAAATTCATTGCAATTCCATCTCAACCTTCACATTTTCACCATCTGGAACCACCTGAACAGTAGCTCGAGTTGAGATGCCACTCTTCATATGATGCTGAAGGGCTTCATAACGACGGCGAAGCGTTTCCATGTCAAGTCGGACTCGGTTGTTCTCGCGCTGAAGTTTAGCCACTTCATTTTTTAGTGCTTCTCGTTCCTGTTCCAGCTGCTCTTTCAAGGACAGTCGCTTTTCACGGCAATTGGCAGCATAGCCACGATTCTTAAGTGTTCGACGAAGCTGCTTTAGATGTCGAACTTCATCACTCGGACAACCACGCAGCCGACGGTTTAGCTCTCTAACACTCAGCAGGACAAGGTCATCGTTGTTTATGTTTGTTTGCGATGACATTCTTGCATGCTGTTGTGCTTTGGCAGAGGTACTAGATGAATGTCTCTTGGCCTGAAATGCAAGAAATTGCTCACATCATTAACTTTTCACACTGAAACATTCTCTGCATTTATTTGCATTGGGTTTGTTATTTTGAAAATGTTGAAATATAGGCTATTATTGTTATTCTGCCAAATACATAGCTTATGCATTTTTTGTTATAAATGACAAATATTATAAAAATTCTCCTGTTATTGTTACTACATGACAAATCTGCATAATTTTATCAGAAAACATCACAATAGCTTTCACATTGTTAGAAAAGGCTGTGACAATTAAACTCGTATTGAACACTAACATCTGTTATACAGTGTTGGGATCCTTCAGTACGGACAACAATGAAGAGAGAAAGAGAATTCTAGAATAAATACTGAAAGACCATGAAAATGAAAGCAGAGTTGGTAGTGTTGTGGCATGAAAAAATTATATCACTGTCATGCTATGTATTTCTCTGTTTCAGTTTACCAGGCCATAAAATATGTACATGTAAAAGAAAATAGAAATGCCTGTCACTCTTCTTTAGAAAAACAAAATTTTTCCCTAAGTACTGAAAACGTAAACTATCTTAAATATTACTATGATCTGAAAAGCTGCAAGAAAATCACTGTAAAAATCTGCAAAATCATACTAGATTTTTGTGAGAATTGGGAAAATCATGGTGAATTGCTGCATTCAATACATAATAGTTATTTACTGCCTTCAAAGTCAACAGACAACAACAAAAAATTCTGACTAAAGTCATGTCAAGTACTGTAGTAAATTGGCCCAGATTTTCTGGCATCCCTAATTGTCTATTGCATAAATGCCAAAAATATCAAAATACGCAATATCTTTCCTCAAAAATATAAGAGATGTGTCTGGTATACCTGTGTATCATGTAAATATTGAGGACGTGTTTCATATCTGTCCTTATTTGCAGGGCATAGCTGACCTGGACAGACACCCAGCCACAACCAGAGTGACCTGTGAGATTTGCACAAACCTATAAGAAAGTACTGAAGTATTGGGTAGCCCTGCCCCAACTGCAGTGGTTTACCAGCAACACTTGAGTCATGCTAAAAAGTGTGCCATATTTTGAAAACCCCTACCCCTAGACAAGAATTCCTGGCTATGTATATGTACAATAAAGTGTACCAGTCTAACATAACCCGGAAAATAAATTACCAGATTCAGTGGTTCTTCGATTGATGAACAGCTGCCTTGACTGGAATCAGAGCCACTCAGCATAGTGTATATACATTAAAACACAGATGCCTGCACAGCCATCACAGTGAGTATCAGTTTATACTGCAAGTAGATACACAAGTTTGTGTGTGATGTTACAAAACAACATTAGTGCTTACATCTTCAAAATACCTGAACCAATTTTCATGATTTTTGGTATTCTTCGACATCTTTTTATTCTGACCCCCTCTGTTCATTCCATATTCATCAGATTCATCACACAGAGGTGCTACCTGGAGAAAGTTAATAACTCGGATTTTGCTTTCAATTAATGCCTAAAGGGATGGAGTTCAGCGTAAAATAACATGTTTAGCAGAACTAGTCTGGACAAATTGCTGAATAAAATAGACTGTAGGAGTGTGCTTGTTGGTGATCTGCTCTGCAGTGAGGCATTGCAGAAAGCAGGTGTGAGGCATCCACAAATGATGTCATAATATCTCGAATGCATTTTGCTGCATATCAAGAAACACTTAAAACATCTTTATACGATACAACGATGGTTATGAAGTCTATGTGTATAACATCAACTTCATCAATTTAAGCATTCATACTATCAACAAAATCCGATTTACCGGTAATTATCTTTAGCCAAAATGCCAACTGAATATGCCGAGGCATTTTTTCATTGTACGCTTACACCCAGCTCCCCAGTGTAAAAACAGTAAGGTAACAGTTACATGCAAGTGTTTTTAAGTACTGGCTAGTATTCTACATGTGTCCCATTCCTGTGTTTTAAGCATTCAGGGGCGGATGCAAGGGGGGAGAGGAGGGCAATGGGCCATGCCCCCCAAACCATGGATAAAAAAATTAAGACTCAGCTGGCACGGTATGCATATAGATGTGCTGCCAGTCGCTGCCATTAATGACCATAAAACAGCTCGTAAACAAAGCAGCTTTGCGCCATTTCAGGCATATGACATGGGGAGACGCTAATACAAATTCCCCCCCCCCCAGATTTCGTCGTTTGTTAAGCGATCCCGATCCAGCAAGACCAACATAACATGCAGATTATATC